>Ga0315904_10005740_pt1 | contig 17152 bp, 11 predicted proteins | sample LakEriMetagenome_6_FD_203529 | JGI IMG/M metagenome (GOLD analysis project Ga0315904, IMG submission 203529) | Freshwater fungal communities from buoy surface, Lake Erie, Ohio, United States - Buoy 12 MA120 | ecosystem: Environmental > Aquatic > Freshwater > Lake | place: USA: Lake Erie, Ohio...
GCTATCTTCAGCCGAATTGCCTGCGGCAGCCGGGGCGAGGGGCTCTCCTCGATGAGCTTCTGGTGCCGCCGCTGCGTCGAGCAGTCGCGCTCCCAGAGGTGGAACACGTTGCCGTGCTGGTCGCCGAGGATCTGGATCTCCACGTGCCGCGGCCGCTCCACGTAGCGCTCGATGTAGATGCCGGGGTTGCCGAAGGCCGCCTGGGCCTCGGCCGAGGCCTGCTGCCAGGCGCTGGCGAGCGCCAGGTCGTTGGCCGCCACCCGCATCCCCTTGCCGCCGCCGCCGGCCGTCGCCTTGAGGAGCACCGGGAAGCCGATGTCCTTGGCGACCCGGATCGCCTCCTGCTCGCTGCCGATGATCCCCTCGCTGCCCGGCACCGTGGGCACGCCCGCCTCCCGCGCCAGCGCCCGTGCCGAATTCTTGTCGCCCACCCGCTCCATCGCCTCGGGCGTGGGCCCGATGAAGCCGATGTTGCAGGAGCGGCAGACCTCGGCGAAGTGCGAGTTCTCGGAGAGGAAGCCGTAGCCGGGGTGGATCGCCTGCACGTTGCCGATTTCGGCCGCGCTGATCACCCGGTCGATCCGCAGGTAGCTGTCGGCCGCCCGCGCCGGTCCCACGCAGATCGCCTCGTCGGCGAGCTCGAGGTAGGGCGCGCCGCGGTCGGCCTCGCTGAAGATCGCCACCGTCTCGATGCCGAGCTCACGGCACGCACGGATCACGCGGAGCGCGATCTCACCGCGGTTGGCTATCAGGATCCGCTTGAACATGCGTCCGCCCGACTCGTCAGGCGCCCGGATCGACCTTGATCAGCGGCTGGCCGAACTCGACCGGCGCGCCGTTCTCGACGAGGATCGCCACCACCTGCCCCGACACGCCGGCAGGAATCTCGTTGAACACCTTCATCGCCTCGACGATGCACACCGTCTTGTCCGGGCCGATCCGGTCGCCCACCTTCACGAACGGGGCCGAATCGGGGCCGCTCGCCCGGTAGAACGTGCCCACCATCGGGCTCTTCACCACGAGCAGCTTCTCGTCTTCGGCTGCCGGGCTCGCGGCCGGGGCGGCTGGAGCGGCCGCGCGGGGGGCGGCGGCGGCCGGCGCCGAGTACGCCACCACCTCGCCGCCGCGGCGGATCCGCACGCGGTTGTCCTCCTGCCGCAGGTCGAGCTCCGACAGGTCGTGCTCCTTCATGAGCTCGATGAGCTGGCGCACCTTCTTGACGTCGAAGATGTCGCCCTGGCCGGCGGGATTCTTGGCGGCTGACATGAGCGGTGAACGGTCTCCTGGAGGGGCGGTGGCCCGGCCGGAATCGGGGCGAAGGTAGCCCGCCCGGTGGTTTTCAGTCAAGGCAGCGGCGGCGGGCGCCGTGCGTCGGCCGCGGTGCGCAAGGTGGCGCCGCCCCGGTGGGCGGAAGGCTCCGTCGCTGTGAATCCATGGCTGGGGCCGCTTTGGAGTGGACAATCCAACGGCGCCGTGCCTCGGAAGCCCCAAGCGCGAGCGCGGGGAATGCGGGTCGCCACTTCGACCGGCCACCGCGGACCCGGGCGGCGTTGCACCTGCGCGGCGCGGGCGGGGATACCATGAAGCAGTTCGTGGCCCGTCCCGAGGCAGTGCCTGCCGGACGCCGGATTCAGTTCGATGACGCGCATTCCACCCGCCGACCTCGTGCGCCTGCCGGAACGGCGTCGCGATGCGAGCAAACGCGACTATGGCCGCGTGGTCGTGGTCGGAGGCAGCGCCGGAATGGCCGGCGCGCCGGCGCTCGCCGGGATGGCGGCGCTCAAGAGCGGGGCGGGGCTCGTGGAGGTGCTCGCGCCCGAGGGGGTCGCGGCGATCGCGGCCGCGTTCGATCCGTGCGTCATGACCCGCGGGGCGCCGGCCGCGGCCGACGGAACGTTCGCTCCCGCGGCTCTCGCGACGGTGACGGAGCGGGCGGCCCTGGCGGATGCCGTCGCGGTCGGGCCGGGCATCGGTCGCTCCGACGCCGCTCGTGATCTTGTGGCCCACCTGTGGCGCGAGCTGCCGCAGCCGGCCGTGTTCGACGCCGACGCGCTCTGGGCGCTCGCCCAGATGCCGGCGGCGGATCGCCGGCGGCACGCCGGCCCGCGGGTGCTCACGCCGCACGCCGGCGAGATGCTCCGGCTGCTCGGTCAGTCGCCGAACGGGCCGGCGGCCCGCGACCGCGAGGCGCTCGAGCGGGCGGCGTCCGAGACGGCGGCCGCCGTCGATGCCGTGATCGTGCTCAAGGGCGCGGGAACCCTCGTCGTCGATCCGCGGTTTCAGGCGCGGAACGCGACCGGCAATCCGGGCATGGCGACCGCGGGCACCGGCGACGTGCTCACGGGCGTGACGGCGGCGCTCCTCGCGCAGGGGCTCGAGCCGTTCGCGGCGGCGCGGCTGGCGGCATGGGTGCACGGCCGCGCGGGCGATGCGGCGGCGGAGGATCTCGGCCAGGTGTCGATGACCGCCCGAGACCTGCTCGACCGGCTCCCCGTCGGCTTTCGCGCGGCGCAGGCTAGCGACGGGCTTCGGCCGCCAGGGTCGCCAGCCGGGTGACGTCCGCCACGCCGTCGTCGCGGGCGATCCCCAGCCGCACGCCCGGGCCCGGCTCCACGCGGTGGCCGCCGGTGAACGAGCCGAACGCGGGGAGCACGAGCACGCCGTTCTCGGCCACGAAGCACCGCTCCGTGATCCGGTCGCCTCCGGGCGCGGCGATCGACACGACGGGATGGAGATGGCCGCCCACCGTGAACGTGGCCTGCCGCCACGTTTCGGAGAGTTCGGTGGCGGGTTCATGGACGAAGTGAAACGGCGGCTCGTCGTGGGTCCGCATCAGCGAGTCGATGCCGAGCGCCGCCGGCAGCGCGCCGATCGAGCGGTCGTGGTTGCCCGCGACGAGCATCACCTCCGTCGTCGCGAAGGCCCCCCGGGCCGCGGCGAACTCGGCGAACACCTGCTCGGTCGCCCCGCGCCGGGCGTGGAACAGGTCACCGAGCACGATCAGGCGGGCCGCGGCGGTGGCGCCGACGAGGCTCACGAGTCGCTCGAGGTCGGCCTGCGCCGAGCCCTCGGGCACGGGCATGCCGGCCGCCCGGAACGTGGCGGCCTTGCCGAGATGGACGTCGGCCACGAGCAGCGTGCGGGTGGCGGGGAGATAGGCCGCGCGGCCCGGCACGAGGACGATGTCGGCGTCCGTGTCGACGGCGGCGGCGGGCGAAGCGGCGACGGCGATCTGCATGGTGGGCCTCGCCCCGATTCTCACCCCTCCGCGTGCCGTTGCCCAGCCGCCGTCTCCAACTCCCGGGCCATGTCGGTGATCTGCGTGAGCCAGTCCTTCGTCGTCAGCCGCGACTGCACGAACTCCGCCCAGATCGGAAAGGCGAGCGGGGAGAGCCGCGGCGTCTCCACGAGACGGACGTCGCGGCCGGCGAGCGTGTCGAGGGTGTCGCGGAGCCGGGTGAATTCGAACTGCCGCTCCAGCACCTCGCGACGGGCCTGGGCGAGGAGCATGTTGCCGGCGTCGTGCTCGGCCAGCACGTCGTAGATCAGCCCCGCCGACGACTGCGTCTGGCGGTCGCTTTTCCGCGCCCCCGAGACGAGGCCCGCCACCCGGGCGATCTCGCGGAAGTGCCGCCGCGCGAGTTCCGTGGCGTTGAGACAGGCGACGAGATCCTCGAGCAGATTTGCCGGAGACAGGAGCCGGTGCCAGGTTCGCTCGTCGTCCGGCACGTCGCGGCCGGCCAGTTCGAAGCCCCAGTCGGTGCAGGCGAAGGTGAGCGTGGTCGGCTTGGCCCGCGCCACCCGCCAGGCCACGAGCGCCGCGAGCCCCTCGTGCACGAGCCGACCCGCGAACGGAAACACGAACGCATGCCGGCCGTCGCGGCCCTGCCAGCGCTCGACGAGCAGCGTGTCGCGGTCCGGCAGCCGGCTCCAGCGGGCCTGCGTGCGGAGGAGGGGCAGCACGGCGGCCACCTCGCGGGGGGCGGTGCGGCCGCCGCCGGGCCGCACCGCGTCGCGGACGAGGTCGAGCACCGCCTCCGAGAGCAGCGTGGAGAGCGGCATCCGTCCGCCGTTCCACCGCGGCACCTGCAGCGGCGCCGGCCCCCGCGCCCGCTTCACCCAGGCCGTCAGGCCGTCGAACCGGAAGAGCACGAGCGGCCGCCCCGCGAACAGAAACCGGTCACCGGGGTCGAGCCGCGACACGAACGACTCCTCGACCGTGCCCAGCGAGCCGCCGCGGAGCCACTTCACGTCCACCGTGGCGTCGCCGGCGATCGTGCCGATGTTCATGCGGTGGCGGCGGGCCAGAGCCCGGCTCGTGACGTACCAGCGGCCGAACCGCTCGTGAATCCGCGCGTGGTCGGGATAGGCGGCCAGCGCCGGGCCGCCCCGCGCGGCGAAGTCGAGGGCCCAGCGCCACGAGGCGTCGTCGAGTCCGGCGAAGGCGTGCGTGTCCTCGACCTCGCGGCGCAGGTCGTCGGCGCGGAATCCGCCGCTGCAGGCCACCGTGACGAGATGCTGCGCGAGGCAGTCGAGGGCGCCCGTGAGCGGCCGGCGGGCCTCCACCTCCCCCCGCTCGCAGGCCCCGCGGGCGGCGGCGCACTCGACGAGCTCGAGCGCGTGGGTGGGCACGCACACGAGCCGGCCCGTCGCCCCCGGCGCATGGCCGCTGCGGCCGGCCCGCTGCAGGAGCCGCGCGATGCCCTTGGGGCTCCCCACCTGCAGCACCTGCTCGACCGGGCCGAAGTCGACACCCAGGTCGAGGCTCGACGTGGCTACGACGCACTTCAATTTCCCGCGTCGCAGTCCGTCCTCGGCGCGGCTTCGCAACTCGCGGTCGACCGAGCCGTGGTGGAGCGCGATCGCCTTCCGCCAGTCGGGCCGCGCCGTGCGGAGCGCGTCGAACCAGCGCTCGGCCTGCGACCGCGTGTTCGTGAACACGAGCGTGGTCGTGGCCCGGTCGATCGCGGCCACCACCTGCGGCAGGAGCCGCATGCCCATGTGGCCCGCCCAGGGAAACCGCTCCATCGGCTCGGGGATCAGCGTCTCGATCTCGAGGTGTCGCGGGATGCGCGCCGACACGAGCCGCGCCGCCGCGGCCCGCTCCGGGCCCACGAGGGCGGCGAGCGCCTCGTCGAGGTTCGCGAGCGTCGCCGAGAGGCCCCAGGTGACGAGCCCCGGCCGCAGGGCCCGCAGCCGCGCCAGCGCCAGCTCCGTCTGCACGCCCCGCTTCGTGGAGAGCAGTTCGTGCCATTCGTCGACGACGACGGTGTCGAGCGCGGAAAAGGTCTCGTGCGCGTGCTCGAGCGAGAGCAGGATCGAGAGCGACTCGGGCGTGATCACGAGGCCCGTCGGCCAGTGCTCGCGGAGTCGGCGGCGGTCGGCGGCCGACGTGTCGCCCGTGCGGGCCGCGACCGTCCAGCCGCGGGCCACGCCGCCGCCCCCGAGCGGCTCGGCGAGCGCGCGGACCGTGTCGGCGGCGAGCGCGCGGAGCGGCGTGATCCACACGACCCGCGGGCCGACCGCGGCCGCCGGCCCCGCCTCCGCCGACCGCGCGATCGCCCCGAGCCACGCCGCGAGGGTCTTGCCGGTGCCGGTGGGGGCGTGGAGCAGGCCGCTCGCGCCCGCGGCCGCCGCCCGCCACACCTCCTCCTGAAACGGAAACGGCTCCCAGCCGCGGGCGGCGAACCACGCGCGGAACGCCGCGCAGGGGTCGGCGGCCGCCCTGATGGCCGGCCCGGTGGAGGCCCGTCGCGTCGACCGTGTCCTGCCCGTCGTCGTCACGCCGCTGCCCCGGGGTGGCCCGTCGGACTCACCGCGCCAGCGAGACGCGGATGATCTCGGTGTCGTTCCGCACGACGATCGCGCGGTTCGCGTAGGCCGGAGGGCACCAGACGACGGGCCGGCCGAAAGCCACGTTCGTCGGCTCGATGAGGTGGGCCCGGTCGAGCTCCTCGTAGCCGGCCGGCGTGAGCTTCGCGATCACGAGGTCGCCGGTTTCGGTGAACAGGAAGAACCGGTCGGCATGCCGGGTGATGAACGCGGTGCCCGAGCCCTGCGGCCGCCTGCCCAGCGGTCCGCCGCCCCGCCAGGCGAAGTCGCCCTCCGGCAGCCGCATCGCCCGCAGTTCGCCGTTCTCGTGGTAGCCGTAGACAAGCCCGTCGGCCACGAACGGCTGCACGTTGACGGCCGAGATGCCCTGCTTGGGCTTGTTGCGCCATACGACCGTGACGCCCGGGGCGTCACGCCCGAGATCGAGCAGCAGGTTCCGGCCCTGGTAGCCGCCGATGTAGAGGAAGTCCCCCACCCGCACCGGAGTCATGATGATCGAGCCGTTGTCGGCGCCATACGGCGTTTCCCAGAGGAGCTTGCCGGTCTCGGGCTCGACGGCGTAGATGCCGTCGGGCTTGGCGAGCACGAGCTGCCGCACGCCCGCGGCCTCGATGATCGACGGTGGCACGTAACCCTGTTCGGGGGCCTTGCCGGCCCGCCAGATCTCCCGGCCCGTGCGGGTGTCGAGGGCCACGGCGTGGGCGGCGTCGGTGCCGGCGATGCAGATGAGCCGGTCGCCGTCCACGAGCGGGTGGCTCGCCCAGCCCCACAGAGCCGCCTTCGTCGCGTAGTCCTTCTTGAGGTCGCGCGACCAGAGCACCTTGCCGGTCGCCACGTCGAAGCAGAACAGGTCCCCCTCGGCGCCGAGCGTGAAGACGCGGTCGCCGTCCACCGTGGGGGTGCAGCGCGGGCCTGCGGGATAGGCGATCGTGTAGGTGACGGGATACTCGTGCTTCCAGAGCATCTTGCCCGTCGCCTCGTCGAGACAGAGCACCCGCTCGACACCCGTCGACGGCTTGCGTTCGAAGTTCGCGACCTTCACGTCGGCGTCGGTGACGTAGTCGGTGACGAACACGCGGCCACCCGCGACCGCGGGGCCGGCGTAGCCGCCGGCGACCGGCGCGCGCCAGAGCACGCGCGGGCCCCCGTCCGGAAAGGAGTCGAGCACGCCCTGCTCGCGCCACTCGTTGTCACGCCGTGGGCCCATCCACTGCGGCCAGTCGTCCGCCCGCAGGGCGGGGGAGAGGGTCGCCAGCAGGAGCAGGGCACGGGTGACGACGCGCATGGCCGAGGCTCCTCAGGGTGGGATGGCGAACGCAGGATAGGCCGGTTCGTGTCGGGTCCACAAGCGGCCGCGGCGGTTTCTTCCAGGACTCGTTCCCTGGCGTCGCATGATCAGACCTGCAGCGTCGCCTCGATCGCCCGCGCCGCCGCGGTGCAGGCCGCGGCCGCCTCGGCAAACCGCTCCTCGGGGAGCCGCGACACCGGCGCCATGATCGTCACCGCGGCCAGGATCCCGCCGTGGGCGTCGAGGATCGGTGCGGCCACGCAGTGGATTCCCTCGAGGCCTTCGGCACGGTCGACCGCGTAGCCGAGTCGGCGCGCGTCCGCCAGTTCCCGTTCCAGGCTCGCGCGGTCGGCGAGCGTCGTGGCGGTGAACCGCTTGAGTGTGCGTCCCTGAAACCACTCCTCGCGCCGCTCGTCGCTCCACCAGGCGAGGATCGCCTTGCCCGGCGCGCTGGAGTAGAGCGGCGCCCGCATGCCCACCTGGCCGCACACCTGCAGCGGCTGCGTGCCGCGGACCTGCTCGAGTACGAGCGTCTTGCCTCCCGACTCGATGACGAGCTGCACCGTCTCGCCGCAGGCGTCGCGGAGCTCCCGAAGCGCCGGGTAGGCGGCCACCACGAGGCTCTGTTCGCCGGCCTGCGGTCCGGCGAGATCGAGGAGCCGGCCGGAGAGGGTGTAGGTCTTCGTGCCCGCATGCTGATGGCAGTAGCCGACCGCGGCGAGCGTCTTCAGGATCCGGAACACGAGGTTCGGGGTGATGCCCGAGAGTCGGGCCGCCTGGGCGGCGCTGATGCCCCGGGGATGCCGGGCGACGAGTTCCAACACGGCGAGTGTCTAGCCGCAGGTGGGGGAGGGCAGGGCGTCGAAGTCGGGCGAATCCGGGCGGATGCCGCGCGTCGATCGACCGGCCGAGCCGTCGTCTGTGCGCATGGAAGAAAGCCTCCTTTCGCCGTTAGGAACGATTGGAATCCGCGGGAAAGTTCGTACTCGACGACGTTGATTCTTATCCGCGACTGAGGTCTGATGGAAGAATATGACGCGCCGAGCCTGTTCTTTACCGGGGCGGTGTGGGCGGTGGCTGGCCGCGTCGAGCGCGGTCGTGGCCGTCGTGCTCGCCGGGCCGGCGCAGGGCGGCGAGGCGGAAGACCTCTTCGAACGCGAGATCCGGCCGTACCTCGCGGAGCGGTGCTACGAGTGCCACGCATCGAGCGGCACCCGCGAGCAGGATCTCGCCCTCGACTGGGCCGGCGGGATGCGGGAAGGGGGCTTTTCCGGGCCGGCCGTCGTGCCCGGCGATCCGGCCGCGAGCGTGATCATGACGGCGCTCGAACACCGCGACGACCTCCTCATGCCCAAGGGCGGCCCGAAGCCGTCGCCAAAAATCGTGGCGGCGTTCCGCCGCTGGATCGAGCTGGGCGCGGCCGATCCGCGGGAGCAGCCACCTTCGGCCGACGAACTCGCGCGCGAGGCGTCGTGGGACGCGGTCTTCGCCCGTCGCCGGCAGTGGTGGAGCCTGCAGCCGCTCGCCGACCCGCCCGTGCCCGCGCCGACCGGCGGCACGTCGTGGCTCGCCGCGAGCGATCATCCCGTGGACCGTTTTCTGGCCGCACGGCTCGCCGCCGCCGACATCGAGCCCGCCGGCGAGGCCGACCGCGAAACGCTCCTGCGCCGGGCCACGCTCGTGCTCACCGGCCTGCCGCCGACGCCCGAGGAGCGGGCCTTCTTCCTCGCCGACACCGCGGCCGACGCCTGGGAGCGGCTCATCGATCGGCTCATCGCGTCGCCCGCGTTCGCCGAGCGCTGGGCCCGCCACTGGCTCGACTGCGTCCGCTACTGCGAGACGCACGGCAGTGAGGGGGATCCCGCCATCCCGCAGGCCTGGCGGTTTCGCGATTGGTGCATCCGCGCGATCCGCGACGACCTCCCGGTCGATCGCTTCATCCGCGAGCAGATCGCCGGCGACCTCCTGCCCGACCCGCGGATCGACCCGGAGACGGGCGTGAACCAGTCGGCCCTCGGCATCGGCCACCTGCGGATGGTGCCGCACGGCTACACGCCCACCGACGCCCTCGACGAGCTCGTCACCTTCACCGACAATCAGATCGACGTCGTCTCGAAGGCCTTTCTCGGCATGACGGTGTCGTGCGCCCGCTGCCACGACCATAAATTCGACGCCATCTCCCAGGCCGACTTCTACGCCCTCTTCGGCACGCTCGCCAGCTGCCGGCCCGCCGTCATCGAGGTGGATGCCGACGGTCGCCGCGACGCGGCCCGCGCTGAACTGGCCGACTTGAAACACCGGCTCCGTGAGGCCCTCGCCGACGCCTGGCTCGCGCGCGTGGCGACGGATCCCGCCGGCGTCACGAACGGGCTCGCAGCACGCGCCGACGCGGTGGCGAAGGCTGCCTGGTCCGCCGCGCCGTCGCTCGCCGTGGCCGACCGCGGCACGGTGCGTGACCTCGCGGCCTGGTTCCGCTCGGGCTCGGGCGTCGGGGCCGCCACGCCGCCGGGCGAGTTTCGCGTCGCGGCCGACGGCGACCGCGCGATCACGCGGATCCTGCCCGCCGGTGTCCATTCGAACCTGCTCGTGGCGGGCGACGGCGCGGTGCTCCATTCGCCGCGGTTCGAGGTGCCGCCCGAGGCGATCCACGTGCTCCTCGCCGGCGCGGGCCGGTCGCGGCTGCGGCTCGTCGTCCGCAACTATCCGCGGATTGGGCTCATCTACCCGGAGACGAGACTCGACGACGGTGTGCCGAAGTGGGTCACGATCCCCACGGCGTACTGGAAAGGCGAAATGGCCCACCTCGAGATCGCGACGGCGGGCGACCTGCCCGTCGATCCGGCCGACAAAAAAGGCTCGTGGTTCAGCGTCGTGGCCGTCGATCTGTCGGGGAAGAAGCCGCCCGGCCCAGCGTCCCCGAGCGCGGTCGACACAGCCAGGCTCACCAGCGCGATCGAGGCCTGGCGGGCCGGTAGCGCGACCGCCGCCGACGCGGCGCTGCTCGATGCCTGTCTGATCGCCGACGTGCTGCCGACGCGACTCGATGCCCTACCCGCCGGCGCCGGGATCACGACGCGGATCCGCACGCTCGTCGCGGCCATCCCGCCGCCGACGCGTTCACCCGGCGTCGTCGAAGGCACCGTGTTCGACCAGCCGCTGTTCGTCCGCGGCAACCACCGCCAGCCGGCCGATCCGGTGCCGCGGCGGTTTCTCTCCGCCCTCGATCCGACGCCGTTTCCGGCCGGCACGAGCGGCCGGCTCCAGCTGGCCGACGCGCTCGTCGCGGCCACGAATCCCCTCACGCCGCGCGTGTTCGTCAACCGCATCTGGCACCACGTCTTCGGCCGCGGCATCGTGGCGAGCGTCGACACGTTCGGCGCGATGGGCGATCTGCCGACGCATCCCGAACTGCTCGATCATCTCGCGACGGCGTTCGTCGCACCACCGCCTTCAGAGAGCTCCGGGCCGACGCCGCGGCTCCGGTCGCTCCATGCCTGGTCGCTGCAGGGCCTCGTGCGGCTGCTCGTCACGTCGCGGGCCTTCCGGCTCGCCGTGCAGCCGTCCGAATCCGCCGCCCGGCTCGATCCCGCCAACACGCTCTTCTCCCACGCCCGGCTCCGCCGCCTCGAGGGGGAGGCGATCCGCGATTCGCTGCTCGCCACGGCCGGCCGGCTTGACCGCACGACGTTCGGTCCGCCAGTCGCGGGCGACGCCGAGCGCCGCAGCATCTACGTGGGCGTGCGGCGGAACGCCGTCGATCCCTTCCTCGCCGCCTTCGACCCGCCGAGCACGCTCTCCACGCAGGGCCGCCGCGACGAGTCGCACGTGCCGGCGCAGGCGCTCGTGCTCATGAACGGCGGGTTCGTCCGCGGCCTCGCCACGAAGCGGGCCGAGCGGCTCGTGGCCGAGTGGGCCGACGTGTCCGCGGACGAACGCATCCGCCGGCTGTTCGTGGAGACGCTCGCCCGCGACCCCGCGGCCGACGAGTCGGCCGCCACGCTCGCCTGGCTCGCGGCCGAGGCAGCGGCGGCAAACGTGGCTCCGGCCGATGTCGCCGGCAGCGTACCGCTCTGGGCCGGCGTGTTCCACGGGCTCGTCAACCTCGAGGAGTTCATCCATGTGGACTGATCCTGCGGGCTTGCGTGATCCACGAGCGGCCTGTTCGCGCCGCCACCTGCTCGGCCGGTCGTCGGCAGGGTTTGGCCTCGCCGCGCTCGCCGGGCTCGTCGGCCGCGAGGCGGCCTGGGCGAGCGGAGCGGCCCGCGTGGCCAGTGCGCCGCGGGCCAAGCGGGTGATTTTTCTGTTCATGAGCGGCGGCGTGTCGCACGTCGACTCGTTCGACCCCAAGCCCGCGCTCGCGGCCCGGGCGGGCCAGCCGATGCCCGTGCCGATCGAGCGAACGCAGTTCAACGACAACGGCACGATCATGCCCACGCAGTGGGAGTTTCGCCCGCGCGGTGCCTGCGGCACGGAGATCAGCGAACTCTTTCCCGAGATGGCCAGGCACGCCGACAAGCTCGCGGTGGTGCGGTCGATGACGACGAAGTTCAGCGAGCACGCCCAGGGCAACCTCTTCATGCACACCGGGTTTCCGTTCCTGGGCTATCCGAGCGCCGGGGCGTGGGTCTCCTACGGCCTCGGCCGCGAGTGCGACGAGCTGCCCGGCTACGTCGTGTTGCAAAGCGGCGACGCCGGCCCGCCCCACGGCGGCGTGGCCTGCTTCGGCAACGGATTTTTGCCGAGCGACACGCAGGGCTCGATCGTGAAGTGCGACGCCGACCCGCCGCTCCGCGACATCCGCCCCTGGGAGAACGCGGCCGGCCAGCGGGCCCGGCTCGACTGGCTCGCCGGCATGAACCGCCGATTCGGTACGCAAGCCGCGGCGGCCGAGGCCGTGGAGGCGGCGATCCGCACCCGCGAGACCGCCTTCCGGATGCAGGCGGCCGTGCCCTCGCTCACCGACCTCTCCGGCGAGTCAAAGCACACGCTCGCTCGCTACGGCCTCGACGCCGCCGAGCCGCAGCAGGCAGCCTACGCCCGGCAGTGCCTGCTCGCCCGGCGGCTCGCCGAGCGGGGCGTGCGGTTCATCGAGCTCTCCTGCCTGGCCTACAAGGTCGGCGGCGGCAACGTCCCGAATCCCTGGGACCAACACGGCAACGTCAAGCAGGGACACGAACGGATGGCCCGGCAGGTGGATCGCCCCATCGCCGCGCTGCTTTCCGACCTCGACGAGCGGGGCCTGCTCGACGACACGCTCGTCGTCTGGGCGGGTGAATTCGGCCGCACGCCTTTTTCACAAGGGAGCGACGGCCGCGACCACAACCCGATGGGCTTCAGCATCTGGATGGCCGGGGGCGGCGTGAAGGGGGGCGTGGTGCACGGCGCCACCGATGAGCTCGGGTATCGGGCGGTGGACAAGGTCGTCACGCTCTACGACCTCTGGGCCACCGTCCTCCACTGCCTCGGCGTCGACCACGAAGACCTCACGTTCCGCCACGCCGGCCGCGACGTGCGGCTCACCGACGTGCACGGCCACGTGATGCACGAGATCCTGGCCTGAGAAAATCCATGTCGAGCGGCTTCAAGTCGGAACTCACCGGCTGTTTTTCCACCCCCTGCGACGACAACCCAACCGTGGCGATGGTGGAGGCGGCCTACCGGCACCACGGCCTCGCCTGGCGCTATATCAACGCCGAGGTGCGGCCCGCGGGCCTGGCCGCCGCCGTGGCCGGCGCGCGGGCGATGGGCTGGAAGGGCTTCAACCTCTCGATGCCGCACAAGGTGGCCGTGATCGAGCACCTCGACGGCCTCGGCGGGAGCGCCCGGCTGATCAATGCCGTCAACTGCGTCGTGAACAGAAACGGCAAACTGATCGGCGAGAACACCGACGGCAAGGGTTTTCTTTCGTCGCTCGTGCCCGTGTGCGACCCGCGCGGAAAGCGCGCGATGCTCCTGGGCGCCGGCGGGGCGGCCCGGGCGATCGCCGTGGAGCTCGTGCTCGCCGGCGTGGCCCGGCTCTCGATCGTGAACCGCTCGGCCGACCGGGCCGTGGAGTTCGCCAACATCGTGCGGGCCGCCAAGCAGATCGAGGTGTCGGTCGCGGGCTGGCCGGGCGACGTCACCGTCCCGAAAGACGTCGACGTGCTCGTCAACTGCACGAGCATCGGCCTCGGCGATGCGACCGCCAGCGTGCCCGTCGCTGCCGCGTCGCTCCGGCCCGGGCTCGTCGTGGCCGACGTGATCCCCAATCCCCCGCGCACGCAGCTGCTGGCCGCCGCCGAGGCGGCCGGCTGCATCACGCTCGACGGCCTTGGCATGCTCGTCGGCCAGGGCATCCTCGGAATCAAATACTGGTCGGGCATCGATGCCGATGCCGGCGTGATGCGGGCGGCACTCGAACGGGCCTTCGCCTGAGGGCCGCACCAGATCCGGCCGAGCCGCCCGGGCGGATCGGGCATCGGCCTCGAAACTTCGCCGGGCCTGCGGTTTCCCCCGTCGGCCGACGAGTTGCCGAAGGACACGACCGCGATCGAGTGGCTGACGCCGGAGCCGGATGGCAGCGTCAGCGACGAGGTCTTGATTCCCGACCGGTTTCAGGAGCGGCAGAGGCGGCGGCCCCGCGGCGTTGTCAGGCGAAGATCGCCTCGACCGCCTTCCCCTTGCCGTCTTCGGTGGCGTAGAAGGGCCGGTTCTCGATCTCGAACACCGTCTTCGGGCTGATGCCCAGCGCCGTGAACAGCGTGGCATGCAGGTCGGTGACGGTGACCGGATTCTCCACCGCCACGCAGGGCCGCTCGTCGGCCGTCCGGCCATACACGAAGCCCCGCTTCACTCCGCCGCCGAACAGCACGACCGTGGAGCCGCCCGTGAAGTGCCGGTGCTGGCCGTAATGCTCGGGCCGCTGCAGGACATCCCTGGGGGTGCCGGCCTGGTCGTCGGCCGTCGAGCCGGGCTGGCCCTCCGTGATCATGTCGCGGCTGAACTCGCTGGCGACGACCACGAGCGTGCGGTCGAGCAGGCCCCGCTCCTCGAGCTCGCGGATGAGCGTCGCGATCGGGCGATCGACCATCCGGTGCAGCTTGACCATCCGCTCGTGGCCGCGCTCGTGCGTGTCCCAGTGGACGAACGGGATGTATTCCGTGGTCACCTCCACGTAGCGGGCCCCGTGCTCGACGAGCCGTCGGGCGAGCAGGCAGCCGCGGCCGAAGCGGCCGTCGTCGCCCCCCATGTCGTAACGGTCGCGGACCGCCTGCGGCTCGAGCGTGATGTCGAACGCATCCTTCTCCTTGGCCCCGAGCAGCCGGTGGGCGTTCTCCAGGCTGCGGAGCATCGACTCCTGGTGGTAGTCGCTCGTGAAGGCCGCCTGGGGCGCCGCCTGGACGAGCTTCTTGAAGTGCTCGTAGCGGCTGGCGAACCGCCCCGGCTGCATGCCGCGCGGCGGCCGCACCGCGAGGGCGGCCTGCTCGGGATAGGGCAGATTCATCGGGCCGTATTCGCTGCCGAAGAAGCCGGCCGTCGTGAAGGCCTTGATCTCCTCGTTCTCACCGATTCCCTCGAGCCGCTGGCCGATGTTGACGAACGCCGGCATCACGGGATTGCGCGGCCCGAGCACGCGGCTCGCCCAGGCCCCGAGGTGCGGGCAGGCCACGGTCTGCGGCGGCACGTAGCCGGTGTGCCAGTGATACTGGTGCCGCGAGTGGAGGATGCTGCCCAGGTCGGGCTGCACGTGGGACCGGATGAGCGTGGCCCGGTCGAGCACGCCGGCGATCTCGGGCAGCCCGCTCGCGATCCGCACGCCGTCGAGCGCCGTGGGGATGGCGGGAAACGTGCTGATCACGTCGGTGACCGCGAGCCCGGGCTCGAAGGGCTTGTAGCGCTTGGGATCGAACGTGTCGGGGGCCGCCATGCCGCCGGCCATCCAGAGCACGATGATCGCGTCGGCCCGCGCGGCCGGATGCTCGATCCGGCCGCCGGCCGCGGCGGCGCGGGCCCGGGGCTCGGGCAGGGCCAGGGTCGCCGCGGCGGCGGTCGCCAAACCCTGCAGCAGTTCGCGTCGCGTGTGCATCGGTGTTCTCCTAGCGAATCAACTGAAACTCCGGCAGCATCGTCACCGCCCACAGGCAGTCGGCGACGCTCTCCCTGGTCGGAGCCTCCCCGAGCAGCTCCCGGGCGGCTTCCGCCTCCGCGGGGGTCGGCGGCCGGCTGAGCGCGGCCGCGAAGATCCACTCCACGATTCCATCGGCCGTGGGCCCGTGCTTCTGGAGGATCGTGGCGGCCCCGGCGGTGAATTCGGCGGCCAGACTCTCCTCGTTTGCCAGACGGATGGCCTCGAGCGTGGTCAGGTCGGTCGGGCGGCTGGTCACCACCTGGTCGCGGTTCGGCCTGCCGAGGGCGGCCATGAGCGCGGTGCCCTTCACGAGCACCGCCCGAGCCATCGGCAACGTGTCGGGGGTGACGGCGTGGATCAGCTGGCGGGTGAACCCCTCGAGGCAGGCGGACCAGATGCCCTGCCGCGTCACGACCACGGCCTGCGCCCAGTCGGCGGGCTCCTGCCCCTTGGGGAATCGGCCCTGCGGATTCGCGACCGCGGCCGTCCACTGCCACGACTCGTCCGTCGCGATCGTCGTCGTCGAGCCGTCGGCCAGCCGCGCCCGCAGCTCCACCGCGAGCGCCGCCGGGCCGCCCGCAGCCGCGTTCGCGGCCGTCGCGAGGATCTCGTTCCTGCCCTTCCGCAGCAGGAGCGTGGCCCGTCCCATCACGGGCTTCGTCCAGTCGCGGCAGGTCGCGGCGGGCTTGCCGTTGACGAACACGGTCGTCGCGTTGTCGGCGCTGCAGACCACGACCGCGTGCACGACGTCGGCGGGCAGCGTGAACTTCCGGCGAAACGTCAGCTGCTCATCGGGCGGCGACGCGGCCCGGTCGTTGGACCAGATCCATCGCGCCACCGGCTGCGTGCGGCTGGCGGCATCGGCCGGAGGCTCGAACCGGACCACGTCGGCATCCACCCGCGTGGGCGCCGTGCTCGTCAGCCGCCAGACCGCGTCGGTGAACTGCTCGGCCGTCATCCGCCGGGGCAGCGGCCCGCGGAACACGTCGTCGGCACCCTGGGGCTGGACGGCGACGGCCGGCGTGACCGCGCCGTAGGCCTCCGACGTGCAGATCGTGGCCAGCACGCGCTGCACGTCCCAGTCGGCGGCCACGAGGTCCGCGGCGAGCACGTCGAGCAGATCTTCGCTCCAGGGCGGCAGCCGCAGGCTGTCGACGGGATGCACGAGGCCCCGGCCCATGAGCCGGTGCCAGAGGCGGTTGACCAGATTCCGCGACAGCCAGCCGTTCTCCGGCCGCGTCAGCAGGGCGGCGAGCTGCTCGAGCCGCCTGGCCGGCGGTGCCGCGGCGTCCACCTGGCCGAGCTCGGCGAACGGCCAGGCCGGGGTCGCCATCACGCCCGTCGCCTTCTCGCAGCGGTGCAGCTCCAGCGGCTCGGCGGCGGAGATCGCGGCCAGGTCGTAGGTCTGCCGGAGCGTCCAGCGGTCGACGAACGAATCGTGGCAGCTCGCGCACTTGAAGTTGATGCCGAGGAACGTCTGCCCCACGTTCTGGGCGAACTGGATCGGCACCGTCTGGCTGGCGTTCACGGTGCCCCGCCAGACGATGCCGTCGATGAAGCCGCGGGATTCGTCGGTCGGCGCGATCAGTTCGCGGACGAACCGGTCGTAGGGCTTGTTCTCCACGAGCGAGCGGTGGAGCCAGGTGGTGATCTGCCGGCGGCCTTCGGTGATGAACCCGGTGCCGGTGTAGTCGTTCCTGAGCAGGTCGTTCCAGAACGTCATCCAGTGCTCGGCGTAGGCCAGGCGGTCGGCGAGCAGTTCCTGCACGAGCAGTTCCCGCTTGCGGGGATCGGGGTCGGCCACGAACCGGGCCACGCGGTCGGGATCGGGCAGGAGCCCGACGAGATCGAGGCTCACGCGGCGGATGAAGGTGCGGTCATCGCAACGGGGTGGCCGCTCCACGCCCCGCGCCCGCCAGTAGGCG
>Ga0315904_10005742_pt1 | contig 17150 bp, 7 predicted proteins | sample LakEriMetagenome_6_FD_203529 | JGI IMG/M metagenome (GOLD analysis project Ga0315904, IMG submission 203529) | Freshwater fungal communities from buoy surface, Lake Erie, Ohio, United States - Buoy 12 MA120 | ecosystem: Environmental > Aquatic > Freshwater > Lake | place: USA: Lake Erie, Ohio...
AGGCACGGGAACGGGCATGATCATGCGTGAAGAAATTCCACGCATCACCATTTGGACTGTAGTCTTCCCGAACAGTACCCCACTGTCGTTCACTTAAATAAGGGCCCCATTTTTTCCAGTGAAGTTTATTTTCCCGGGATTCTGTCAATCTGGTATTTTCCATATATACAGTTTGTGTTGGAGGCCAATGTATATTGTATATAGCACCCGGGCGGCTTGGTGAACGTTTGTAAATGGCCTCTTACAAAGTTGAGACATGATCATTTTCGTTACTATGATTTAAGTCAGTGATTCATATCGTTGTAAGCAGTTTACTGATCATCGCCCCTATGGACCATAAATTTCCTCCGCCGGCCAAATCAGCGTATCTTTAAGACATCTGTTCTATTGACGTCTACTGGGCGACCAACATTTATCTGGTCTCCTTTTATACCCCCTCTTAAGAAACTCCTGTTTAGCTCTAAAATGACCCTACCTTTTTTCTGAGAAGCAAGAGCTTAACCGTGTACAATATTTGGAAATATTAAAAAGAAATCCCCTGAAAGTCAATCCCATTCAAGAAATTTTAACATCTATCGGATTATCTTTTCCGGGAAACAGCCTCCTGCAGAAATATGCCAGTGAAAAACCCCCGCTGCGTGCCGAATTATTTGGTGCCGACCAGATGGTACATCACGGGAAAAGCCTCGCCAGCCGACATAAATTACAGTCAGGCCGTGTGTCCAATATCCTGCTCAAACGGCTTTCAGAAAACGAAGAACAGCTGCTGGAAGTTCATGAACTCCTCACGGAAGCGGTCAAGACAAACAAAAGGATCATTCCTGCCGGCGAATGGCTACTTGATAATTTCTATCTCATTCTTGAACAGATACAGACGGGGAAAAAACATCTCCCAAAAAGTTACAGTGAAGACCTGCCCCTGTTGATGAATGGGCAGTCTGCAGGACTGCCAAGGGTGTACGATATTGCCATCGAGATCATATCGCATAGTGACGGAAGAATTGACCTCAAGAACCTCGGTACATTTATTACTGCATATCAGACCATCACTCCGTTGAAACTGGGTGAACTATGGGCCATCCCCATCATGCTGAGATTGGCGCTGATTGAAAACCTACGGCGACTGTCTACACAGATCGCCTTTGGCCGGATCAACCAGAATCTTGCGGAATACTGGGCGGAACAGATGACCACCACTGCGGAAAAAGATCCCAAGAACCTGATCCTGGTGATCGCTGATATGGCGAGGTCCAATCCGCCAATGGAAAGCGCTTTCGTTGCGGAACTGACAAGGATGTTACAAGGCAAAGGCCCGGCTTTGGCATTACCGTTAAATTGGATCGAGCAGCGTCTTTCAGAAACCGGGCAAACAAGCAGTGAACTGATCAACGGCGAAATTCAAAAACAGGCTACTGACCAGGTTTCGATGAGTAACAGTATTGGCAGCCTGAGATTCCTGGGTAAAGTGGACTGGAGGGAATTTGTGGAATCGATCAGTATAGTTGAACAGATCCTCAGCAAAGATGTGTTGTATCCGGAAATGGATTTTTCTACACGTGATAGTTACAGGCACGTGGTGGAAAAGATCGCCAGGTATAGTAAACTTTCTGAACAGGAGGTGGCACATTTTGCCATGCATTTAGCGAAAAATGCTGCATTAACACATGGAGATGGAGATCGGCGAGCGCATGTGGGTTACTACCTCGTGGGCAGGGGTAGCCGGTTCATTGAGAAAAGCTCAAAAATTGCCCTCCCGCTGCGGGATAAGTTCCAGGATGCGGTGAGGTGTTACCCGCTTCCATTCTATACCGGCGCTATCATCCTGATGACCCTGATCATTGCGGCAGCACTGACTGCGAGGGTTTATCTCAACGGAACATCTTCCTGGCTTCTCGTTGCTGTAGCCATATTATCCATATTAAGTGCCAGCCATTTGGCAGTTACCCTGGTCAACTGGTTAACTACGCTCTTCATCCAACCCCGGCAGGTTCCAAGGATGAATTACACCAAGGGGATCAATGCAGGGTCAAGAACGCTGGTGATCATACCGGCCATGCTGAACAGCGTTGGTCAACTGGAGTCACTCCTGGAATCATTGGAAGTCTATTTCCTGGCTAACAGGGACGAGTACCTGCACTTTGGATTACTGACCGATTTTCCTGACGCTGCCGCCGAAACACTGCCTGAAGATGAACAGATACTATTCTGGGCCAGGGAGAAAATTCAAGACCTGAATAAGAAATACACCAGCAGGGACAATGGTATATTCTTCCTGTTCCACCGGCCACGAAAATGGAACAGGATCGATAAGATCTGGATGGGATACGAAAGAAAAAGAGGCAAACTCACTGACCTGAATGCTATACTGCGCGGAGAAGGCGAAGACAGGTTCTCCCTTATCGTGGGAAACCGGAAGTTCTTCCCGGGTATAAAATATGTGATCACTATTGACTCAGATACGCAATTGCCCCGCGACTCGGCCCGAAGCATTATTGCATCCATGGCCCATCCGCTGAATAAGCCACATTATGATGAAAAAAAGCAAAGGGTCACGGAAGGCTATGGCATATTACAGCCCAGGGTTGCATTGAGTCTTACAGGTTCCGAGAATTCTCTGTACGCGCGCCTGCACGGGACGGACTTGGGCATCGATCCTTATACCAGGGCAGTTTCGGATGTTTACCAGGATCTGTTTGACGAAGGTTCATTCATCGGCAAAGGCATCTACGATGTGGACATGTTCAGAAAAGCACTGGATAACCGGTTTCCCGAAAACAGGATCCTCAGCCACGACCTGCTTGAAGGCTGCATCCTACGATCCGGATTCCTGAGTGATATCCAGATGTACGAAGAATATCCATCCAGATATAATGCTGATGTGAAAAGGCGGCATCGTTGGATAAGAGGCGATTGGCAAATTGCGGCGTGGGCTTTGCCATTGATCCCCGGACTTAACAAGGGTTTGCACAAAAACACCCTTTCGGCCTTATCCAGGTGGAAAATTTTTGATAACCTGAGACGCAGCCTGGTGCCGTTTGCATTGATCACCCTGCTGATCGGGGGTGGAACCATTCTGAACGACGGCTTGTTCTGGAGTTTCATCATTACCGGCATACTGCTGCTACCTGCGCTGATCATTGCAGCCAGGGACATTTTACACAAGCCGAAAGACATTCTGCTGAAGCAGCATTTTAAAGACTCCATCGAATCGATCCTGAACAACATCTATCAAACGGTATTCACCCTGGCCTGCCTTCCTTATGAAGCTTACTTCACCGTTGATGCCATATTGCGATCGTTCTGGAGAATGGTAGTGTCACGCAAGCACCTGCTTGAATGGAATAGTTCGGAAGACCCCGGTTCAGAGCTTAAACAAAACATCGCAGAGTCATATCGCACCATGTGGATCGCTCCATTGATGGGTTTGGCAGGATTGGTATACCTGACAGTATATAAACCCATCTCACATATTTTCGCTGATCCGATACTGATCCTTTGGACTTGTTCACCGGCCATTGCATGGTACCTGAGCAGGCCATTGGTTTCTCAAAAGATAAGTTTGAACGGCGCCCAGATCAGTTTCCTGCGAAAACTTGCGCGTAAAACCTGGAGTTATTTTGAACAGTTTGTTACACCCATGGACAACTGGTTACCACCAGACAATTACCAGGAGCATCCGGTTGAAAGGATCGCGCACAGAACTTCTCCCACCAATATCGGCCTATCCCTGATGGCAAACTTAGCTGCAGTTGACTTTGGATATATCACTGTGGGGCAGTTTATTGAACGTACCACCAATACATTCAATACACTGCAGAAAATGGAGAGATTCAAAGGACATTTTTATAACTGGTACGATACCATAACGCTTCAGCCCTTACCTCCGCATTATGTCTCAACCGTTGATAGTGGAAATCTTGCCGGTCAGTTACTGACTTTGAGACAGGGGATATTATCCATGCCAAACGAACCTGTTCTGTGTATGCAATTATTCCGTGGGGTCAAAGACACTGTCCAGATACTGAGGTCCGAATTGAAAGAAAAAGACAGCCTCCGGGAATTTCAAAATTCGCTAAACGCTATCCTCGCACTTGAGCCGCTAACGTTGAAAACGATTCATCCGCTGGTTACAAAACTTGTAGCTGATGCAGAAAGATTATTTGCAGAATCCAGTGATAGAACCATCCAGTCACCATGGTTCAGTGCCCTGATGGCTCAGTGCCAGCAGATTCAAAATGAAATGTCACTGGTAACAAGTTGGCTAAAACTTACACCCGCTCCGGAAAAATTCGAATCGCTGCTCCATATATATAAGATCCCTGATCTTATCGAAGTATCCACGCTCGATAACAGGCTAACTGCTGAATTGAATGAGCTATCTATCAACAGTCTTACTGCTGAGGAAGAACAATGGTTACAAGAGTTCTCGACACAAATCGAATACTGCAGTGAAACGGCACGAAAAAGGATCTCTATACTGGAGGAACTGAATACCATCTGCAATGAACTCGCAGATATGGAGTACGAATTCCTGTACGACAGGACCCAGCACCTACTAACTATTGGTTACAATGCAGATGAACACCGGCGAGATCTAAGCTTTTATGACCTTCTTGCATCAGAAGCCAGGCTAACCACATTCGTTGGGATCTCGCAGGGTAAACTTCCGCAAGAGAGCTGGTTCGCACTTGGTAGACAGCTCACCAATGCGGGTGGTGACTCCGTTTTGCTTTCATGGAGTGGTTCCATGTTCGAATACCTCATGCCACTTCTTTACATGCCAACTTATGAAAATACCTTATTACATCAAACCTATAAAGTGATGGTGCAAAGACAGGTAGAATATGGACGTCAACTTGGTGTTCCCTGGGGCATTTCAGAATCCGGATATAACCAGGTTGATACCAGCCTGAACCTGCAGTACCGGGCATTTGGGGTTCCGGAGCTTGGACTTAAACGTGGTTTGAGTGAAGATCTTGTAATTGCGCCATATGCTACGATGATGGCATTGATGGTAGATCCGGAAGAAGCATATAAAAATCTGCAACAGCTGTCTGAGGAAGAATTTGAGGGCCGATTCGGTTATTATGAAGCTATTGACTATACACCATCCAGGGTTCCAAGAGGACAAACCAATGTGCCCATCAGATCCTTCATGGCCCACCACCAGGGCATGAGTTTACTTTCATTGGCATACCTGCTTCTTGATCGGCCTATGCAAAAAAGATTTGAGAGTGAACCACAGTTCCAGGCTACTTTATTATTGCTACAGGAAAGAATTCCTAAGGCCACCAAGTTCTTCTCTCCACCTCCGGATGTAGCGGATATCAATGTTGAATCGGGTGAAACAGACATGCGGATCATTAATAATCCCGACACCATATTTCCAGAAGTTCAGTTATTATCCAACGGCAATTATCATGTAATGGTCACCCATGCCGGTGGAGGCTACAGCAGGTGGAAGAATATAGCCGTCTCACGTTGGAGAGAAGATGTTACCTGTGATAACTGGGGCAATTTCTGTTTTATACGGGACCTGGAGAAAGGTAACTTCTGGTCAACCGCGCATCAACCCGCAGTAAAACAGGCAACCAGTTACCAGGCTGTTTTTTCACAGGGCCGTGCTGAATTCAGGCGTCTTGATAACGATATTGAAACACATACAGAAATTGCTGTTTCACCAGAAGATGATGTAGAGATCAGGAGAATTCATATCACAAACCGGTCAAGGAAAAGAAGATCTATTGAGCTTACGAGTTATGTGGAAATAGTATTGACTGCTCCAATGGCTGACGTTTTGCATCCTGCCTTCAGTAACCTGTTTGTTCAAACGGAGATCATTGCACAGAAGAACGCCATCATCTGCACCCGCAGACCGCGCTCCGCAGATGAACGCCCGCCCTGGATGTTTCATCTGATGAAAACAAATTCAGGTGATGTGCAAACAGTCAGTTATGAAACTGACCGGATGAAATTCATAGGCCGCGGCAATTCCATTGCCAATCCGCTGGCTTTGAACCAGGAATTACCGCTCTCCGGAACTGAAGGTGCGGTGCTGGACCCCATTGTAAGTATACAGTACAGGCTTGCCATTAACCCTATGGAGACGGTTACCGTGGACATTGTTTATGGAATTGGCGATTCACGTGATATATGCGAGTTACTGATCGAGAAATACCAGGACCCATCGTTCATTGAACGTGCTTTTGAATTGTCGTGGACGCATAGCCAGATGGTACTACGTCAGATCAATGCCACGGAATCGGATGCCCAGCTATACTCACGAATGGCAGGATCAGTGGTCTACAACAACTCGTCATTAAGAGCGGAACCCGCTGTGGTCATCAAGAATAATAAGGGACAGTCTGGCTTATGGAGTTATTCCATTTCCGGCGACTTGCCCATCGTGTTGCTTCAAATAGCAGACCTCGAGAATATAAGTATAGTCAAACAACTTGTACAGGCCCATGCCTATTGGAGATTAAAAGGTTTGATCGTTGACCTTGTGATCTGGAATGAAGACTATGGTGGCTACCGGCAGGTATTACAGAGCCAGCTTCTTGGGTTGATCAGTGCGGGGCAGGATATAGAAGCAACTGAAAGACCCGGTGGAATTTTTGTGAGGATCACAGAACAGATCGCCATGGAAGATCGCATACTGATACAATCTGTTGCCAGGATGGTCCTCTCAGATACCAAGGGCAGCCTGATCAGCCAGATCAGCAAACGCGCTGCGCTGAAAACACCGATCCCTCACCTGATCCCAAAAGAAATTCAAGCTTCATATACAGGCAAACTTTCCCCGGTGCAGGGATTAGATCATTATAATGGACTTGGAGGATTTTCACAGGATGGAAAAGAATACATCATCAATTCAAGTCTCCAGCATGTTACACCGCTCCCATGGGTAAATGTCATTGCCAATCCAAAGTTCGGCACTGTAGTGTCAGAAAGCGGACAGGCCTACACCTGGGTGGAAAATGCACACGAGTTTCGACTGACCCCCTGGAACAATGATGCAGTGAGCGATGCATCTGGCGAAACATTTTATATCCGTGATGAAGAAAGCGGTAAGTATTGGTCGCCTGCGTTTTTACCGTGCAGGGGCAGATCAGCTTATGTAACTCACCACGGTTTTGGATATAGCCGTTTCGAACACATTGAAGAGGGGATCGGCACAGATATGACCGTGTATGTGGATATCGAGGCTACTGTAAAATTCACCGTCATTAAGATCCGTAACCTTTCGAATCAAAGACGAAGATTATCTGTCACTGGTTATGTAGAATGGGTATTGGGAGATATCAGATCAAAATCGTCCATGCACATACTTACTGAAACAGACGCAACAACAGGAGCGATTTTTGCGCGCAATCAATACAACAAAGAATTCAACGACAGAATATGTTTCTTTGATGTAAGCGAATCAGTGAGGACATTCAGCGCTGACAGAATGGAATTCATTGGGAGAAATGGTTCGTTACAAAAGCCCGACGCCATGGGAAGGATAAAACTTTCGGGCAGATACGGGGCTGCCATAGATTCTTGCGGCGCCTTACAGGCTTACATAGACCTGGAGCCTGATCAGGAACACGAAGTGGTTTTCCTCCTGGGCACAGGTGATAACAAGTCTGAAGCAGTAGCGCTGGTTCAACAGTTCGGCAATCCTACAGCAGCAGCAAATGTTTTAGAAAAAATAAAAACATTCTGGCAACAAACATTGGGAGGCATTCAAGTGAATACTACTGACAGTGGTTTGAACATGATAGCCAACGGATGGTTGATGTATCAAACACTGGCTTGCAGATTCTTTGCACGTTCCGGCTATTACCAGTCAGGTGGCGCATTTGGTTACAGAGACCAGCTGCAGGATGCCATGACCATCATACATACTAAGCCACAACTGGTTCATGATCATATCCTGCTTTGTGCAACAAGACAATTCAAAGAAGGAGACGTTCAGCACTGGTGGCACCCGCCAACTGGCAGAGGAGTCAGAACAAGGTGTTCGGATGATTTTCTATGGCTGCCGTATGCTACCTGCCGGTATGTTGACTTCACGGGAGACATAGCAATACTTCATGAAAGAGCTTCCTTCCTGGAAGGGCGACCGCTGAATCCAGATGAAGAATCTTACTATGATCTTCCGGGTGTTTCAAATATTTCTGAATCTTTATTTGAGCATTGTAACAGAGCGATAAAGCACGGCATGAAGTACGGTACTCACGGATTACCCTTGATCGGCTCCGGAGACTGGAATGATGGCATGGATAAAGTTGGATATCTTGGTACCGGTGAAAGTGTGTGGCTGGGTTTTTTCCTGTATGATATCCTGATCAGGTTCAGTAAACTGTGTGATCAATTGAATGAACCCGTGATCGCAGAAAACTACCGGAAAGAGGCAGAGACACTCAAAGAAAATATTGAAAGAACAGCGTGGGATGGCGCCTGGTACAGGCGCGCTTATTTTGATAATGGTACACCGCTGGGGTCTGCAAAAAATATGGAATGCAGCATTGATTCCATTGCACAAAGCTGGTCAGTACTTTCAGGAGCAGGTAATGCTGAGCGTGTTGTAACCGCCATGGACTCAGCATACAACAACCTGGTGCGTAAAGAAAGTGGACTCATTCAATTACTCGATCCGCCTTTTGATAAATCAGAATTGAATCCAGGATACATTAAAGGGTATGTTCCGGGCGTTCGCGAAAATGGTGGTCAATACACACATGCTGCTATTTGGCTTGTCATGGCTTTTGCCAGGCTAAAGAACAAAGAGAAAACCCGGGAACTCCTTCAAATGATCAACCCTGTGTATCATGGAAGCACGCAGGAGCAGATAGAAATTTATAAAGGTGAACCCTATGTTGTTGCGGCAGATGTATATTCCGTTGATCTGCATATCGGCCGCGCCGGTTGGACATGGTATACGGGTTCTGCAGGATGGATGTACAGGTTGATGATCGAGTCCATTATCGGGCTCAACCGTGAGGCTGACACACTTAGATTGGATCCATGTATTCCGGTAGAGTGGAGTGGCTTAACAGTTCAGTATAGGTATAAGGATACGGTATATGCGATCAAATATGTGCATAGCGAACAAACAAACCTGATCAATACGTTGACAGTAGATGGAATTGAACAACCTGCCAATTTGATCGCTCTTGTAGATGATCATCTTGAGCACTATGCAGAGATGTACTATTGATGGCCAGAGATGCGATTGGCCCATACACCTGCATAAAAATCAGCCTGCAACTCCAGCATCACCGAATCTGATGCCCAACTCAGTTAAGTATTGCCCCGATACTGATCGGGACATTCAATTTCAGATCTCTAGAACTTGAGCCTACTCCTATTTTGTAACCACCCGGGTACAATTTCCATCCCCCCTGCAGGCTATCCCATTTTTGAAGTTCCGCGACAGGAATACTGAAATGCACTACAGACTCTTTTCCCTTCTGCACGTATACACGCCTGAAACTTTTCAGTTCCTTTATCGGCATCCTTTCCAGCGAAGGATATTGTATGTATACCTGCGTCACCTCATCGGCATTCATACTGCCATCATTCTTTACCGCAACCGAAAACCGGAGCGTGTCGTTTAGGGACCTCGGTGGCCGCGGCTGTTCTACCCACCGGTAACTGAAGTTGACATAGCTAAGTCCATACCCGAAAGGATATTGGACAGTTCCGTCAAAGTAGCGGTAGGTTCTGCCTTTGGTTGCATAGCTGTCATATGGAGGCAGGTCGTCCAATGATTTATAAAATGTAATGGGTAATCGGCCCGATGGAGAAACTTTTCCGAATATGATGTCTGCCAGTGCAGCGCCGCCCTGCTCACCCGGATACCAGGCCAATATGATCGCATCGGCATAGGGTTCAATCGATGCGATGTCGACTGCACTTCCCGCCGTGATGACGGCTATAACGGGCTTATTCTTTTTCCGTAGCTCCTTTAGAAGTTTGATATGCGGCGCGGGAAGTGCAAGGCTTAATTTATCACCGCCGCTTGGCGCGAGGAAGGCATCACCTTCTTCACCTTCATATACGGGGGTAAGACCGATCACGGCAATGGCCAGATCACTTTCTCCCGCTGCCCACAACCCTCCGAAATGGGTGGTATCTGTGAAATCACTTCCCTGGTCGTATTGCACTGCGGTTTCCGGACCCGCTGCTTCAGTAATTCCCTCTGCAAATGTCACCATGTTACCAGACATGCCATGATAATTGCCTACAAGGGGATCCAATGCGCCGGCATTTGGACCCAATACCATGATGGAGAGGTATTTAGCTGGTGAGAGAGGCAAGATGCCTTTATCATTTTTCAACAACACCATGCTTTTTTGGGCCGCTTTACGGGCCAGTTCAACATGCTTTACTGAGTGTACACTTTCAGCACCGAGTTTGCTGAATGGCTGTGTTTTCGGATCATCATAGAAGCCAAGTTTAAACTGTGTGCGAAGTATTCCTGACAATGCAGAATCAATATCCGCCTGGGTAACTAATTTCTGTTTGAATGCCTCGAGCAGGTCATCCTGCAGCATATTGGAACAATCGAGATTGATCCCGGCTTTCAGTGCGGCTGCTGCTACCTCCACACTATTCTTCATCACTTTATGCCTGGCCCAGATATCCTCTAAGGCCCAGCAGTCCGTGACCATATGCCCCTTGAATTTCCATTCGTTGCGGAGGATCTGTTTGAGCAATACATCACTTGTGCAACATGGTTTGTCGTTTAGCCTGTTATACCCGCACATCACAGATTCAACACCCGCATCCACCAACTTCTTAAAAGCATATAGATAAGTTTCCCGCAAGTCTTTTTCGTCCACTATTGCATTGAATTCGTGGCGCCCGGCTTCAGGACCGCTATGGGCCGCAAAATGTTTCGCGCATGCGGATGTTTTCAGGTAACGGGGATCATTCCCCTGCATTCCTTTTATGAAAGCTGCACCTATTGATGCAGTCAGGAAAGGATCTTCACCATAGGTCTCCTGCCCTCTTCCCCAGCGTGGATCGCGAAATATATTGATGTTGGGCGACCAGAAACTCAGGCCCATGTATTGCAGTCGGCGGTCGCGGGCCACAGCGAGATTATACTTGGCCCGGGCTTCTGTCGAGATCACATCGGCGACCTCGAACATCAGGCTATCACTGAACGTTGCAGCCATTGCAATGGCCTGGGGGAAAACAGTGGCCTGCCCAGCACGCGCCACACCATGAAGCGCCTCATTCCACCAATTGTATGCAGGTATTCCCAGTCGTGGTACGGCTTTACTCCTGTAACCGAGAAGAGAGATCTTTTCTTCCAGGGTAAGACGGGCGAGAAGGTCGTTGACCCGCAATTCCATTTTGGCTTTATTATCTCTGAAAACTAGAGGTTTCTCCTGTGCGTATGTAACAAAAGATGAAAAAAGTATTAGAAAAGCAAAACAGAAATCAAGTAAGAAGGTCTTCCAATGAATCCGTGGGATAGCAGCGCAGTAGATCATGCTTAGTTCAGTTTGAATGATGGCTGAATGAAAGCGAATGTACGAGCTGGTTAAGATCAAACCTGATCTCTTCTGTGAAACAAATGATGTTCTGGAAGCGTAAAAGGATAAACAGATCAGTTAGATCTGCTTTGTGTTGGCATTGAGGAATGTCTTCAGGCTATCCCGGTAAGAGTCGCCGATGGGGACTTCGATATTCCTGATCCAGATGGTGTTGTTATCGATCGCTTCAACGTGGTGGAATGAAACCAGGAAGGACTTGTGCACTCTTACGAACATATAGGGAAGCAAGAATGCTTCCAGGTTCTTCATGGTCTGAAGCGTCAGTATTTTTGACTTGGTGGTGAAAATGGACACGTAATTGCCTTTCCCTTCTATGTAGATGATATCCTTCACCTGTAAATTGATCATCTTATACTCATTCTTGACCAGGATAAAATCATTCCGGTCACCAACTGCCTTTCCCTGGATGATTGCGTCCACCGTTCTAACCGGATGTAACTCCCTTGAAAGGTCCAAACGGGACTCAAATACGGTCCTTGAATGCTTGCTTTTTCGGACTTGTGGACTTTTTTCGAGTGGAATTGCGCGTATCATGGCAGTAAAATGGACTTAACGTGAACAATCGGAAGTCTTCTTTCCTAAATTTCGACAAACTTGGATTCATTCACCTTTTTTAGCGTGCCTCAATAAATTACAAATGATATTTATTTTATTAACGATGTTATTTTCAATGTAATTTCCAACAAAATGATCTAAAATTCAGCACTTTATGAATAAAAAAAACAGGCTATTACTTTATATTTTCATCCTGTTTTTCATGTTCTTCTTTAGTTCTGATTTAATGAAGCTTGCCGAATACCCAGTTTTAGAAACAACTTCTTCTATAGAAACCTTATTGTTAAGCATTTCTCGGGCAAACTCGATCTTAACTGTTTTCATGAATTTCCCCGGGGTGGTATCGAATGATTTGAACTGCCGGTTCAACTGTACAGTATTGGTTTTATAGTACTCAGCTAACCCTTCCACAGTCATGATATTATTGGTTCTGATGACATCGGCGATCTGTTCCAATGTAAGGGCAGGACCTGTATCCTTATTAGGAATTTTGAATGTGCTGGCTCTTTTCCGGAAGGCCCTAACCGCAAAAACCAAACCCGCCAAAAAAACAGCCAGAATCAGTATATAGATGCCCCATGAGATGTATTGCTGGGTTTGATCAGCCTTGATCCTGTTGAAATAGCCCGGGAGAAACCTCTTCATTACATCATAACTATCGATCACGTACAAACCTGAAACTCCACCCACCCATATGGAATCGTTCCGAAATGCCAGGGCTCCTCGGTTGAATTCAACATCTTTGATGTACAGGATGGGGTCTTTCTCTTTATCCGGCAACAAATACAGTCCATTTTCAGTGGAGATCCAGGTGTTTCTCAGCGCGTCAACCATCACCATGACCGTAAATGGTGTTTCCAGGAATTGATTGAGCGTCTTGGGGTCCAATCCTTCAATGGTATAAACGCCTTTATCAGACGAGAGGTAAATGGTATTCTTAAAAGCATAAATGTCCCGCACCCGCGTATCTAATTTCGCCAGGAGCTGGACCTTGTTGCCGTCGTACACAAACACTTCGCCCGACTGGGTGGAGAATATTAACCTGTCACCAATTACCTCCATATCGTAGTACTCATGCCCCTGGTGTATGGGCAGAAGGTTAAAAGCGGTGTCCAACTTATTGACTGATTTTGTATTTAACGCATACAGATTGTTTTGAAATTCAATCAGCTTGCGGGAATAACCTGCAAAAACATTCACTCCTGATGGTATTTTTCTGACTTCAGCAGGAGGCTTGAATTCATAAAGGTTATCGGAAGAGAGGAAATAACGGCCTCCAATTTTCCGCAAATACCCGTTAGAGTATTGGGGCTCCGGTAGCTTCATGGAGTCATTGACAAAGATGCCTGCATACGTAGAGATCACTTTAAAACCATCTTCCAGGAAAATATCACGTACTGAATATCCTTCGTAGATATGCCAGTAATTAATATTTATGGAATATTCAAAAAGGGAACCACCTGCGGACACGAATAACCTGTTGCCAATGTCCACTTTGGATGAATTGGCTAACGATTTCTGAGGAATGAGATAGGCCATCTGCCTTACATCGGACATGTACTGGCTTGGGAGATAATCTGCACCAATAAAACCTTTATCATAGAACACATAACCCTTCTCCAATTTCATCTTTTGCAACTCCCATTGCTCACCATCGAGTCTATACAGTCCGTCCCCGGTTTTGACGTAGAGTTCGTCGTTCACTTTAAAAACGTTCCGGACAGGAGTTGAGAAGAAATGTTTAGCCACAAATGTTGTGTCCTGGCTAATCCCTTTCATGCAGGCTAAATAAAATAAGCAGTATAATAATCCGGATCTCAATTTTTTCCCATATGATATTCCAATGATCTGAACAGCGGATGTAAGATAAAAATTATTCAATCCCAAAGTTGACTATCCCAATCCTTGATACATATGAAAGCGTGGATCGATCAGGATCCGGATGCTGCACGCCATATAAATAAGGCATTGAGCGAGATGTAGCTGGCTAAAAGAATGAACCCCGTAATATTATCGAATTTCACTGACTGGGAGATCTTGTTTTGTTTGATCAGTCTGAGAGAATGGGCATTGGCAACAATAACGATCAAAATGTACAAAAGCGTGATACCATGCAGTGTATCTACCAGGGTGAACGAAGAAGATTCAGGTAGAGAAGAATCTATGATGTATTTATTACCGATGACCGCGAACAAGGCGCCCACGCTTAAACCAAACCGTGAGTCCATACTGTCTGAATGTATATAAAAGCAGACATAAGCGATCAGGAAAGCCAGGTACATACCCAGGAACATCTTCCAGAACAATCCACCGGCTTCCCGGGCAATAGAAAGCCGCACCCGGAATACACTGTACTCTGATTCCTGCTTAACGGCATCTTCATTACCAAAAGCAGTTTGATACACTCTTTTTCCGGTACTGAGGATACAACTGTCTATGTTCCATCCCCTGAGGGTAAACCTGCGATCATAATTCTCGCCGAGGGTATCTGCGACAAATATCATATTTGAAGCGTCAAACTGGGAATTCTCAATAATGATCCTGAGTTTCTGTTCATCAAAGGGAAAATTCGAGATCTTCCAGGAATCTTTCAAAACGCACTGCAGTTTCATTTGCAGCGAAATTCGCCCCCCGGAAGTATCTATTGTTGAAAATGCCTTGTCAACGGTTTTTGCATTAGACACTTCAAGATTATTGATAAAATCCAGATCCGGATTCTTGTATTTTAACCAAAGCCAGAAAGTAGTGGCAAATTCTTTCTGTTTGAAATCTATATCGTGAATACTTGTAATATAAATTCCTACCAACACTGTATCTTTCTTCACTGCCTGTGCATAAGCCGCAATGAAAACGGAAAAGGAGAAAACGATAAATAGAATCAGTTTCTTCATGTGATAGTTTGCCTGTTCAGCCGGAAAACAACTGGCATTGTTAAAACGCCTAACCCTGGGATGTATTGCAAAACCCGGTCCACCTTTATAAACTGTGGCAAATAAAAAACTGCTGTCCCTGCTGTTTTAATATCTTACTTTTAGGTACAAATTGCCTTCGTATGATCATGAAAAATCTCATTTCTAAGGGAGTATCCACGGCCATCGTCATCTCAATGCTTCTCTCCTGCAATTCAAATACCGGAATTACCGCTGCTGATAAAGAACAGATCAAAAAAGAGATCCAGGCTAAGGAAGATGAATTTGCCAGGGTCTACAATTCAGGAGAGATAAAAGGAATTGGCTATTATGCCGATGATGCTATCACCTACTACCAAAACAGGGCACCCTTGGTGGGTAAAGAAGCGATCGTAGAATTTCTCAGATCTGACCTGGACTCGAACACCAATACAATATCTTTCAAGACCAAAGAAGTTTTCCCTTCTAACGATGGGAACCAGGTAGTTGAGATCGGTTACTTTGAGCTTCTTGACTCTGCGAGTATTGTCATCAATACGGGTAACTATATGACCCTTTTTGAAAAAAGAAACGGGAAATATGTATCGGTCAGGGATATGAGTGTTTCAAATGTGCCGTTGCAATAGGTCTATCTCCTTCTGCCACCGCCGCCTCTTCCGCCTCCGCCACCAAATCCGCCTCCACTCCTGTTAGATGTGGAAGGTCGTGCTGATGATCCGTAATTACTTGATGAACGGTTGCGTCCTCCTGCTGGCTGTGTTGATGCTGAAGGTCCACGATTACTTCCTCCGGCCGGTTGCGTGGATGCTGAAGGCCCACGATTGCTTCCTCCGGCTGGTTGCGTGGATGCTGAAGGTCCTCCTCCTACGCCACCCGGTTTGCCAGCGCCACCCGCTCCACCTACTCCACCAACTCCACCAACGCCGCCTGCTCCGCCAGGTCCGCCTACACCACCTACGCCACCTACGCCTCCCACACCACCTACACCACCTACACCGCCTACACCGCCTACGCCGCCTACGCCACCAACTCCACCAACTCCACCAACGCCGCCAGGCCTAACCGGAGGGGGGTAGTGATAACCTCCATAGTAACCGCCATGGTAGTAATAGTTATTGTGGCGGTATACACCTATAGCTACAACCGTAAAGGCCCTGAAATAAGGCGGGTAATACCCATAATAATAAGGCGGAACATAGGGCACATAAACGGGGGAATAAACATACTGGACAACAGGTATGGTTTCCACAACTACAGGAGCCGTAGCCGGTACATCTTTCGCCACAGGGTCACTGCCCTTATAGGCCGGGTTCGCGGTGACTCCGGGTGAACCCTTAGTGTCAGGATAAACCACGTAGTCTTTACCATACAGATCTTTGTTGCCAACTATTTTAAGCGAGATCTTCTGATTTTTATCTTTCTCAATGATGATCGAAGCTACATCCTGGGTTTTCGTTTTAGACACATCAACCTGCATGATGAATGTGTAGTTCTCATCTTTTTTCTTCGTGACAACTTTTATGAAATCAACTTTCTGATTGTTGTCGAGGTCCAGGTTATTTATTCCAGTTTTCTCTTCATTAAGTTCCTTCTGAAAATCTTCGATCGTCTTCGACTTTTGGAACAAAGTCATTACGGAATACAGATCAAGATTATCTCCAGGCAGGCCTAATAGGGATGTATCCTTTGCTGCCTGTGAAAATGCAGGCGTACTGAAGAAGCAGAATACTGTGATTATATAAACTAAGGAAGACTTTTTCATAGCAGGCATTTTTTAATCAACTCCACTTGCAAGGTAGTTAAATAAGACTGCTCCCCCGTCAACGCAAGACACTTAGCTGTTAAATGGAGGGGATCACCGGCAGTGATAATAGGGATTACCTGCGGTGATCCCTTAAGAGGGGCCTGCAGACCAACCCCAACAGCACCATCTGCCGATGAGTTTTTACTTATTGGGCCAGAGCATTCAAATGAATTTGATGCTCTGGCCCAATAAATAAAAAACCTCCCGTAAACGGGAGGTTGCTGTTAGTTTTGGTCTGCGGTGAGGGAGGGATTCGAACCCTCGGTAGAGATTTAAGTCCCTACGACGGTTTAGCAAACCGTTGATTTCAGCCACTCATCCACC
>Ga0315904_10005743_pt1 | contig 17148 bp, 15 predicted proteins | sample LakEriMetagenome_6_FD_203529 | JGI IMG/M metagenome (GOLD analysis project Ga0315904, IMG submission 203529) | Freshwater fungal communities from buoy surface, Lake Erie, Ohio, United States - Buoy 12 MA120 | ecosystem: Environmental > Aquatic > Freshwater > Lake | place: USA: Lake Erie, Ohio...
TCCTGACCAGGCTTCACCGACACGTAGCGAATCGTCGCGCGCGAAGCGCACAGCACGCGGCATGCCCGACGCTCCGTCACCCGGTAGGCATCCCGCGCGTACCCGACCAGCCCGCGGCGCTGGCCGGGGGTCAAACTTTTTTTCGGAGCACCCCCTGCAGGATCGCCTTGTCGAGGCTCAGGTCGGCCACGAGCCGCTTCAGCTTGGCATTCTCGTCCTCGAGCTGCTTCAGCCGACGAACTTCCGCGACGCCCATCGAGCCGAACTTCTTCTTCCACCGGTAGAACGTCTGCTCAGACACGCCGAGCTTGCGGCAGATCTCCGCGATCGTCTGGCCCGTCGACTCCTGCGCCAGGGCGTAGGCGATCTGCTCCTCCGTGAAACGCTTCTTCTTCACGCGAACCTCCAAGCTGCTTGGAGGCCGAAGTGTCCCAGATAACTCGCAGCCGATTTGGCTCAGGAATCAGGGGGAAGGCCACCCCACCCCCACGCGACCCGCCGGTCATCGAGCTGGCGTTGTATCTGTCGGGCGTAGGGACGGCGTCGGTTTCGCGTCAGTGGCGGTACCGTCGGGATTGCCCTACGCGAATACGGGCGGCAGGTATCTTGAGTGCATCTTGCGCAGCGCATCCAAGGCCGACTGGTTGTCTACCTTGTATTGGAGCCGTTGCTGGAAGAACTCCATCCGTGCCTTGTTCGCGTCGATGATCTCAGCCCAGGTCTTCGCCCAAACCTGAATGTGCCTGGTCTCGCTCTCATAGCACAGACCGCGCGGACGGTTTGCTTGCTTAGCCTGCTTCCGCCCCGAGTCCGTCATCTTGTTACTGACAACCCAAAAGACCCAACGGGTGGTCGTGTCCTTGAAACGCGGATCGTCGGCAACGGCATCTGCGTAACTCTGGGCTTGCGAAATCACATCGCGGTCAATGGACACGGAGGGCCGCTTCAGTTCGACGACCAAATGCTCCCGCTCGTCGGCCCGCGTCTGCGGGATCAAGCGAGATAGCATTAAGTCCACGATACCGCGTGACCCGTCCTCTCGCAGCACCGTGGAATCGTCGTCCTCCCTTTTTCCTAAAAGATCCAGGTGGGCAACGAGAACATCGTTGAGGCTCTGGTCGCTGGCGCTCAGGGAGAACTCTTCGCCCCACAGCCATGTGTGGTCCTCGAGGATCTTGTGGAGTTGGGTTCGCTCTTTGAGTTGTTCAGTTGACACAGGGTGGAACAGTAACAACTCAAGCCCACGTAGAAAGTCGAGACGTCCCGCGACCAACTTCGCCGCGCTGATGATCGAGGCGAGGGACGTGCGCTTTAGAAGTTCGGCCAAGTCCGCCTGCTTGTCCTGCGGCAGTCCCAGCACCTCGGTGAAGATGTTCTGCACTTCCTCAGGACTCCTCTCGATCGCCTGCTTGAGTAGTCGCATCGAGAGCTTCTTTGATTTGGCGTCGCCCTCGTCGAAGTCCGGCAGCGCCTCGGCGAGCTGCATCGCGACCACGTCGAAGACCTGGCGTTCAGTCTCTTCGAGCAAGTCCTTCGGATTCCCGCCGTAGGGATAGATGCCGTCCTTCTTCCAGCCTTCAACGATGCTCGCGGCTGTCTCCGCGTCGCGCTGCGTGAAGTGCGCCTTCATCTGCCTCTTGGCGAGGTCCAGAAGCTTGCCGTAGTCCGGGTGCAACTCCTTCAACGCGAACGCGCCGCGCTCTTCCAGCACCGGAACGGCATCGGAGGACAGGTACGCCGTGAAGTTCCAGCCCTTTGCGCGGATACCCGGCAGGACTTCCTCCTTGGCGAATCCGCTCGAATCGCAGAGATAGAGCGCGCGGTCGGTCGGGACCGCCCACTCGATCACGTTGAGCTTAACCTTGAAGGTCTGTCCGTCATCAAGCGTCAGGTCCGCGAGGCGGTAGTCCGCCGTGTGTGACTCAACGCGGCGGGGATCGACTGGTACGCCCTCGATATCGATCTTCACCGACGGGTATTTGCGGAGATAGATTGCCAAGCGACGTGCCAACTCATCGGCGACCTTATGTGCATCGCTGATTGAGTCAACACCGTCGCGCACGTCGGAAATCTCGACGACGGTGCCAAGTTGCTCAGTCTTCGCCTTTGCCGCGTCGGTCACTTCGAACTGATTGAGGGCTGGCCGCTTGCCCACGATGCGAAACGACTTGACGCTCCCGTTATCCTTGTACGTACTGTTCCAAACGATGGCGTTGCCGAGGCAAAACGCCTTGAAACGGCCCTTGCCCTCTTGACCGTGCAACGCTCGCTTTTGTTTCTGGGAGACTCGCTTGGCCTTCTTCCACGAGCCGCCAAGTCTGCCGAATGACGCGATCGCGTCTGTATGCTCGATTCCGTGCCCGTCGTCCGCGACAGTGACGCCCTCGATGCCTCCCAGCGCGTTCTTCTTGTACGTCACGCTGACAGTGTTGGCGTCAGCATCGACGGCATTCCAGATCAACTCCGCCAACCCGAGGATTGGCCGCGTCTTTGCGACATCCTCTAAATGGTCAGGTTGGACATCGAGCTTGACCTCCATGGCGAAAACTCCGATGGGAAAGATGGAGCGGACAACTGCCGAACAGGGTAGCTGATGCTCCCGGATCCCGCACGCGGTCCCCGCTCCCGGAGTGCCCGCCCATGGCCGAACGACGCTTCCCCAGGCCCGATGCCGACTTCGCCGCGTACATGAACAACTACTACGACGCCGTGGAGAAGTGGTGGTCGGTCAACGAGTTGGACGAAACCGACTTGAAGCCGTTCACGGACGCCCTGTCAGGGTGGAGCGCTGCGTTCCCCGCGCACGTCGCCGCGCAGCAGCGGGCCGAAGCGGCACGCCAGAACAAAGATGAGGCGCGACGGGGGGTAGAAGCCCAGGCCCGGCCCCTCACCGCGTTCATTCAGGGCTACCCCAAGACCACCCACGCCGACCGCGCCACCATCGGCATCACGATCCGCGCCGTCGGCGGCGGAGCCACTCCCGCGCCGTCGAGCAAACCGCTCATCGTCGTGGAGTCTGCCGCTCGGTACACGCACGAACTCCGCCTCGTGGACGAGTCCACGCCGACTCGCGGCGAAAGCCCGCGGGCGTCGAGCGCGCCGAGGTCTTTGTTGCCTTGACGCCCACGGGCACCCCGCCGCCCGCCGACTTCAACGTGTTCCGCTACGTCCAGAGCATCAGCGACGGCTCGACCGTGCTCTCGTACGAATCGCCGCAGGGCGGGTTGCAGGCGCATTACCTCGCGCGTTGGGTCACGCGGCGCAACGCTTGCGGGCCGTGGAGCGACACAAGTAGCGCCACGGTCGCGGCGTAATCGGCGGTGAGGCGCTTCGATTCGATGAGCCACCCGGCCTCGAAGATGAGTATGGGCGGATGGTGGGCCTTGCGATGGGGGGCGGGAAGTCCTTGCCCGTGCCGGTGTGGGGGGTGGCCACGCCCAGGAGATGGATCGCGGTGCGGTTTGTCCTGCGGGTCGCGGACCCTTCGGCCCGCCAGCGCGGCGTGCAGCGTCACCGCGCCGCAGAACGCCAGCACCGGCTCGAGGTACGGCGCGTTGGCGAGCGTGTAGTCGATGACCTCGTCGATGAACCCGGGCACGCGCAGGAGCGCCGGCGGGACGGGACCGGGATCGATCGGCGCGGCCCTTGTACTCGCGGCAAAGGACCGCCCCGGGTGGCGGAAGCCGCCCGTCCTCTCGCATGTGGATGGGCACGCTCACCACGCTCTCGCCGTTGGTCCAGGGCTCGGGCGCGTCCGACGATTGGGCGCGTGGCGGGCTTTGCCTCAGGTCGGCGTCGTTGGCCAGTTCGCGTACCCACTGGCGGGCGCGCTCGGAGCGGTGTCCGTCGCGGCGGTCACCCGAACAAGGTCCTTTCAGAATCGCCGCAGGCCGGATTGCCAGCTTGGCGGCCCTGAAAGGAAACGGCACTTCGGGGGCCCCGGGGAGGCACTTTCCGCAAGCACCTACGGTGCTCGCGGACGCTGAAGGGCTTCGGTGCTGGCATCCACGATCCGAGAGCCATCAAACCCCACGCGCCCAAGGCCTTCCGGCGTGAACTTGGGCTCGGGCACGATCTGGAATACCCGGGGCCACTCCTTGACCAGTTGCACCACCTGGTCGGTGAAGCCGTCGATCCGTCGAGCGGGGTCGGCAGTTGCCACCGCTACATGTGCGACCAGGCCAGCAGCCACGTCGGCAAGTTGGACGCCCGGCGTAGTGCGCGAATCGGCAAGCCTCACTTCCTGAATGCGTAGAGGCAACCTGATCTCCCGCCCGGCAGCAATCTCTTTCACCTCTGGAAGATCCGGATTGGCGAAGGCCATCAGTGTCTCTAAGGACTCGTTGAGCTCCTTCGATTGGTCAGCGATCACGATGAGTGAACCTGTCAATTCTTGGTTCCACCCTCCGACCAGCGACACCACCGCCGTCACTTGGAGCCTCAGGAGCTTTCGATTCAGGTCCTCGACGCCCGTGGTACGACGCCAACGAACGGCGTCCTGTATCGGTTCACAGAGCACCTTCAGCTCCCGTGAAGCCGCGGACAACGCGGAGGCGCTTGCACCAAGCTTTCCCAGAGTCTCAACCGAAGGCTCTCGACATAGCGACAAGAGAGCGCTCAGCACGGCGCTCTTCAATTCGGGATGGGGCTCGGTGGCGTAGTGCAGCGCATTTAGAAATGCAACGTTTTGGCCTTCGAAGTAAAAGTCCTTCCCTTGCGCGTAGTACAAGGGCTCGACCACGCAGTCCAAGAGCTTCCCGAGCAGGGCGTATCGCTTGTGAACCAGTTGAAAGAGCATCTTCCCTTGGTTCTGCGCGAGAAGCCGACAGAAAGCCGTGATCGCCACCCGACCGCGTGGCGACCGAACCATCTGCGAGAACTTCGGCTCCGCCGCTTCCGTGGCTTGAGTGAGCTCGGCAAGCCATACGGCGATTGTGGCGTCATCGAGTAGCAAGCTGGAAACGACAAAGAACGGCTGCTCGAGGCTGAGCAGATCAGTGCCCGTAAACCCGCTTTCGTCAAGATAGATGCTGCTCATGCGAGAGCAGGATATCGCGGAGAGTCGTGGTTCTGCGACTTCGGTTTCAGCGGCAGGTCACCCATCGTCGTTCGCTCGCCAAATCCGCTGGTACCGCTCCCGGTTCGCCTCAACCCAGGTGCCGGCGAAGAGGTGTGCGCCGCGAAGGGAATGATCCGCGTCGGGATTGGACTTCGGCGCCCCTACTGTCGGGTGGAAGTACGCCGGCGGATAGAGCACGACGTCGTCGTATTGGGTAACCACACGGGCGAGCAGCCCGGGCCCCGCTTGATCGCCGACGTACCGGCGCTTGAACAACGACTCTTCGATCATCGCCATCGCGTGCCACATCGCCAGGTGGTTGGCCGAAAGGCCCATCGCGGCATTGGACACGATGTCGAGCTGCTCGCACGCGGCCCAAGCCCGGACTTCCGGCGAGCACATCTCGTCGAGCGCACGGAGGGCCTCACCTCGGTGTCGAGATAGCCACCACCGACGCGGGCCAGGATCTCAAGCTGCAGGATGTCCGATCGCATCACGCAACCGGGGTGCCCCCGACGTTGCCGCACGCTGACCACGCGTCGCGGTTAAGGATGGGCGCAGGTTGTCATCCGTCCACAGCCGCATTTCCCAGTGCTGGTTCATCTCGGCGAAGCGGCGACGCCAGCACCGCTGGTGCAGGGGCATCTCGCCCCTGCCCAGCCAGATCTGGTGCAGGACCCGCGGGATCGAGGCGGCGGTTGCGGTGGTGCTCAAGCCGCGACCGCCACCGTCTTGCCGGTCACGAACCCGAACGCGCCGCGGAAGGCGTCTTGTGTCGTGGCTTCTTCAAATTGTCGTGCATTGTGCCCTCGGGTCCCAAACGGGTGTCCCAGGAAACTGTGCAGCGCACCACCCGTGCCACGTGGCAGCGGAACGTCACCGTGCGCGCGCCGTCATTCATTCCGCTGCTGATACCCGGAAAATCAGCACAGCACCGACAAGCAACGCGTGTCTATTCGCCGCGCCCCTGATCCATTTCAATCGAACGCCTAATCTGCTCCTCGAGGGCGGCACGCTCCTTCTCAAGAACCTTCGTTCGATCCTTGGCCAAAAATCTGAGGTCGGGATCTGTGTCTCGGATTCGCGCTCTCTCCGCCGCGAACTTGTCGCTGCACGACTGCAGCAGCGCAGTAAGAGCCTGAATGCGCACATTCCGTTCCGCAACAGCGCACTGCTGGATAAGCGTCTTGGATGACTCTGCTTGCGCCTCGGCCGACCTCTTCAGCTCAGCCCGCGTCAGCTCAAGTTCCTTCCGCTGCAACGACAACTCTTCTCTCTGCAGCAAGATAGCGCAGATGACACCCGCGAGGGCGAGTCCAGAGAAGAGCGCATTGACTGCCCCAAACATATCACCGAAGGATCCGCGGTCACTCGGCGAACAAAAGATCAGCACTGGCGCAGACCCAACCAAGGCCCAAACGATGACGATCCCGATGGCGATCCAGAGGATGATTCGACGATTCAAATTGATCCTCCGTTAAACGTATCGAGCACCCGTATCTCGAGCAAAACCAGCCCCCGCCTCCCGTGAGTGGACCTCAGGACCTCGCCCGGCCCAAGCCCCTACCCGACTCTTTCGTAAAGATACCGCTGGAACCCCGCGAACATCTTGCCGACTTCTTCGGCTTCGCCGAGGTCGGCGAGGGCGTCTGAGATGGAGTCGTGGTACTTCAGGCGGAGGAGCGGCGTCAGCTTCTCTTGGTCGAGTTCTTCGACGCCGACTTCGACATAGTGCTGGAGGACGAAGTCGAGGAAGGCCTGTTGCTTGACGCCGAAGCTGCTGTAGACGCGGACTCGCGCGTGGGATGCGCGGACTTCGCGGGTCACGGGGGGCTTGGCGAAGGCGACATGCGCGAGGACATCGAAGAGGTCGCTTGACTCGGCGTCGATGATCCGTTGCATCTCGGTCAGCTGGTCGTATCCGAAGCCGCGGTCGGCGAGGCCTTCGAGCAGCCGGCGCCTGGTGTCGGGGGCGCTCCAGATCTCGCGCAGCTGGTCCTCGTTGCCGAAGAAGTGCGGCAACTTGCCGAACAACAGTTCCATGAACTGCTGGGCGCTCATTGGCTTTCCGTCGGGGTGCCAAAAGCTCGTGCAGGTCATGTGCTGGATGTGTCGTTCCTTGCCGTCGGCGAGCTTGACGCGCGCGCGCTTGCGGCACACGCATGGCCGCTCGCCGCACTTTCGGCATGGCTCGGGCGGGCACACGCATGGCGCTTCACCGCAGACTTGGCATAGCTTCGGCTCGGCGGGCACGCATGTGCACGGCGTGTTCCCGCAGGTTGCGCATGCGCCCTCTGCGTCGGGCGGCGCGGGCTCGCCATCCCACTCGGGGTCGAGGAAGTGCTGGTGCGCTTTCACGAAGTCGAAGATCGTGAAGTAGTCCTTCCCATCGAAGATACGGGTGCCGCGGCCGATGATCTGCTTGAACTCGATCATGGAGTTCACAGGACGCATCAGGACGATATTGCGGACATTTCTCGCATCCACTCCAGTCGAGAGCTTCTGCGAGGTCGTGAGAATGGTCGGGATCGACTTCTCGTTGTCCTGGAACTCGCGCAGGTGCTGCTCGCCGAGCTCGCCGTCATCCGCCGTGACACGCTGACAATAGTTCGGATCGGAACTGCGCTTCATCTGGTTGATGAGGTCGCGGACGGCGAGCGCGTGCTCCTGCGTCGCGCAGAACACCAGCGTCTTCTCGTTCTGGTCGATCTGCGACATGAAGATCTCGACGCGCTTCTTCTCGCGCTCCTTGATCTCGATGATGCGGTTGAAGTCTGACTCGATGTATCGGCGCCCCTCCTCGATCTCGCCCTCCACCACATTGTCGTCGGGGGTGAACACATACTCGTCGAGGGTGGTCGAGATCTGCTTGACCTTGAACGGCGTCAGGAAGCCGTCGTTGATGCCATCCTTCAGCGAGTAGATGAAGACCGGCTCACCGAAGTAGCGGTAGGTATCAGCGTTCTCCTCGCGCTTCGGAGTGGCGGTCAAGCCGAGCTGCACTGCAGGAGCGAAGTACTCAAGGATCCCCCGCCAGTTGCTCTCGTCGTTCGCGCCGCCACGGTGGCATTCGTCGATGATGATGAAGTCGAAGAAGTCGGCCGGGTAGTCGCCGAACCACGGCTTCGACTCGCCGTCCTTCTCGGTGCTGCTCATGAAGGACTGGAAAATGGTGAAGAACACGCTCCCGTTCTTCGGTGCGGCGCCCTTCTTACGCATCTCCTCGGGCTTGATGCGCACAAGCGCGTCCTCGGGAAACGCGGAGAACGCGTTGTAAGCCTGATTCGCCAGGAGATTGCGGTCGGCGAGGAACAAGATCCTTGGCCTGCGGGTGGGCTGGCCCGTCAGGTTCCAACGGGAGTGGTAAAGCTTCCACGCAATCTGGAACGCGATGAAGGTCTTTCCTGTGCCGGTTGCGAGGGTGAGGAGAATGCGGTTCCGCTTCTCCGCGACTGCCTGCAGCACGCGCTCAATCGCAATGTCCTGGTAGTAGCGACCTGGATGCGAGCCGCCCTTGTCTTCGTACGGGACCGCGGCGAACCTGTCGCGCCAGTCATTTGCTTCCGCGAAAGTCCTCGTCCAGAGTTCATCCGGCGTCGGGAACGCCACAACCTCGCCTTCCGCGCCGGTCTGCATGTCGACCGCGTAGATCCGGACCCCGTTCGTCGCGTACGAGTGGCGGATCGCGAGCTTCCCCGCGTAGTGCTTCGCCTGCGCGACGCCGAGCGAGACAGGCTCGTCCCTCGCCTTCGCCTCGATCACGGCGAGCTTCGTGTTGCGGTACTCGAGGACATAGTCGGCCTTGACCGCGCTGCGGGGTCGCCCTCGCCCCTCGATCCGACCTGGAGAAATCGGATACTCACGCCGCACGCGGCTTCCTGAAACCACGCCCCAACCGGCCGCGGCGAGCGCGGGATCGATGAGTTCGGCTCTGGTTTCGGATTCGTTCATGCGCTCCCGCCCCCCTTGCGGCCGCTCTTCTTCTTGCCACGGACCTTCTTGCGCTCCGCTTCCTGCAGCGCATCGACTTGTCGTGCGGTTTCCTCGAGCTCACGGATCGCCTGCTGCTCCATCTCGCGCTGCGAAGCCGCCTCCAACGCCTCTTCATGGGCCGCGCGACGCCTCGCGGCGAACGAGTCGAACTCCGCGCTCGCGCGCTCGATGGCCGCTTCGTGACTCACCTTGCCCGCGCCGCGCAGCACCCGACGCTCGTTGAACGCGAGGAACTCGTCGAGCCTCCGCTTCCAGTCGCTCAGGAAGATCTGCTTCCGCCGCCTTGCGTTGTCCTCTGCGAAGTCGAGGAACATGACGACGATGCGGTTCAACTCGTCGATTTCCTGCGCAGAAAGGTAATTCTTCGCGACGCCGACATCGGTCTTGCGCACCACGCCGCTCTTCCACGAGGTCAGCCCCATGTTTGGCTTGGACGCATCGGCGCGAGCCGCGATGATCTCAGCGGAGGTGTGTCCGGTCGCAGCGTAGGTCAGCTTATTCTGGATGATCTTGAACGCTTCTTGCGTGACCTGCTCGGCGGGGGCATAGTCCGCAGCAAGGGCAAGGATGTCGCGCACGCGCAAGTACATGCGCTTCTCGCTCGCGCGGATGTCGCGGATGCGCTCGAGCAGCTCGTCGAAGTAGTCGGGAACCCCCGGACCTGGCGGGTTTCGAAGGCGCTCGTCGTCCATCGCGAAGCCTTTGCGGAGGTACTCGGCAAGTCGCGCAGTAGCCCACTGGCGAAACTGCGTTCCGCGCGCGCTGCGCACGCGGTAGCCGACGGCGATGATCGCTTCGAGGCTGTAGTGCTTCAGCGAGCGGGAGACCTTGCGGCCGCCCTCGGACCGAACTTGTAAGTGTTCCTTACAAGTTGCCGACTCCAGCAGCTCCCCAGCGTCGTAGATCGCCCTCATGTGGAGCGTGATGTTCTGCGGGGTTGTCTCGAAGAGCTCCGCAATGAGCGCTTGGGTGAGCCAGATCGTCTCGCCCTCGAAGCGACATTCGATGCGAGAGCGACCGTCCTCGGTCACATAGAGGACCAGCGATGAGTTCGGCGGCTCGGGACTCGGGTCGGGCTCGTGCTTTGGCATCGCGTGACTTTCAGAGGGCACCGGAGAAAGCCTGGTGGAGTAGCGACTTCTTCAGCGATACCAGTTCGCCTTGCTTCTGCTCGTAAAGGGCGATGAGACGCTGAGTCTCTGAGTTGAGCTGGTCGAGCGTCTCTGTCATAGGCAGTTGGAGCGCGAGCGGCGGAATAGGCAGCGCCCGTGCTTCCATCGAGCCCTTGCTCACATGCAACATGGTCGTGCCGGTGCCTTGGGCTTGCTTGATCTGTTCAACATCCCACTGAAGCAGATAGAACAAGAACTTCAATTGCACCACTTCGATTCTTGGAAGCACTTTCCAGATGTGGTAGTGATAGATGGACCTCTCGCCGTCCCAGATGCGGGGGCCAAAAGAAGCGGACCACGCATAGAGCAGATCGCCCCGATCGCAGTACTTCTCCGCGTCGAGTTCCAGATCAGAGTAGTACCAGTCACGGTTTGTAAAAAAGTTGCCGACCCGGAGAAGCGGGTACTTTCCAGACTGCAACATTTCGGGCTTCTTGTAAGCCCTACCGTTCACAAGTACGCAAACCTCTTCCAACCGCCGCTCCACCCACCCCTCGCCGCGGCGGTTGAACACCTCGGCGAGATGGCTCTCGAAGAGGTCGCGGGCGTTCTGGAGGTTTCGCGCCGCATTGGCCGCGGCGGTGGCGAGACCCTCAAAGGCTGCGTCGAGCAGAGCGACGATCCGCCGCTGCTCGCTGATCGGAGGGTGGCAGATGTGAAACGCCTTAACCTCCGGGAAATAGATCGTCTGATGTACTGAGCCGCTCGCGAATCGCAGCAAGTCTTCGTCTTCGGCAATCAGGAGATACTTGAGAAAGTTGTGATCCAGCTGCTCTGAGCAAACCCAATTCACGAAGTCTTGGCTCGTCGCCATCGGGCGGCCCATTACCACGACATATCCAACCGAGGCGGTGCGGGAGAGGCAGACGGTGTTCACCGGGAGCACACGGGCGGATGAATTCGCGATCCCGAGCTCGTTCGTCGTTTCCCTGGTGTCCTCAATGCGGCGTCCGTCGTGCGCGCTCGCGTCGCCGATGCTAATCCACGGTATCGTCCCGCCCCAATACTCAGGATGCCTTCGACTCGGCGTGTGCCCTGACTCCAGCCGCGCAAGTTCGGTTAGCGCGGACCACCGCCAGCCTTTCGGTGCAGGCGTTGATGGCATACCGACCGCAAGAGCGTGCTTTGGCGCAATACTGCGCGTCGACGCACTGCGGCCACGGGTCTCCGTCGCTTTCAACACCGCTTTCATCGTAACAGCGCCTTGATATTGACCAGCACTACAGCGCTCTCCGCGTCGAGTGCCGCGATCTCATCCATGATGTCCGCGGGGCTCCGGTGGGCGACTTCCTCGCCCCCGTTCGGGTTCTTCACGGACAGGTCGAAGGTCTCCGCATCGATGTCCTTCACATCGACTGACCAGCTCTTCGGCGAGTCGGCGTGCGACTTCTGCAGCTTCACGAACTCGGCGAGATCGTCGTCGTTGAGCGGGTTCGTCTTGCCGAGGTTGCGGCCCGGGTCGAGCTGGTAGTACCAGACCTTGCGGGTCTTCTTCCCCTTCTCGAAGAAGAGGACGACCGTCTTCACGCCTGCGCCCTGGAAGGTGCCGCTCGGGCAGTCAAGGACCGCATGCAGGTCACAGCTCTCTAGCAGCATCTTCCGCAGGCTCACCGAGGCGTTGTCGGTGTTCGAGAGGAAGGTGTTCTTGATGACGACACCCGCGCGGCCGCCGGCGCGCAGGATCTTGATGAAGTGCTGGAGAAAGAGAAACGCAGTTTCGCCCGAGCGAATCGGGAAGTTCTGCTGGACCTCGGGGCGCTCCTTGCCGCCGAAGGGCGGATTCGCAAGGATGCAGTCGTACCGATCCTTCTCCTGGATGTCGGCGAGATTCTCGGTGAGGGTGTTCGTGTGGACGATGTTCGGCGCCTCGATTCCGTGGAGGACGAGATTCATGATGCCGATGACGTAGGCGAGGCCCTTCTTCTCCTTGCCGTAGAAGGTTGACTCCTGGAGCTTCTTGTCCTGCGCGGTGGTGCGCTTCGGGTTCTGCTCGCGCATGTAGTCGAAGGCCTCGCAAAGGAAGCCGCCTGATCCACATGCGCCGTCGTAGACGGTCTCGCCGATCTTCGGGTTGACGACCTTGATGATGGCGCGGATGAGCGGTCGAGGCGTGTAGTACTCGCCGCCGTTCCTGCCGGCGTTTCCCATCCGCTTGATCTTCTCCTCGTACAGCGCCGAGAGCTCGTGCTTCTCCGCCTGCGAGCGGAAGCGGAGCTGGTCGACCTGATCGATGATCTCCCGCATGTTGTAGCCGGAGGTGATCTTGTTCTTCAGCTCGCCGAAGATCTCGCCAATCTTGTATTCGATGGTGTTGGGGCTTGACGCTTTGTCCTTGAACTCCTGAAGGTACGGAAAGAGCTTGTCGTCGACGAACTCGCGGAGGTCGTCGCCGGTCAGGGCGTTGTTGTGGTCAAGCTTCCCGTCCTTGCCCTTCGGTGCCGCCCATGTGCCCCATCGGTACGGCTTGTCGAGGAGGTAGGTGTACTTCTTGCCCGCAAGCGCCGCCTCGGCTGCCCTGTCCTGCTCGAGGCCATCGAGGTACTTGAGGAAGATGAGCCACGAGGTCTGCTCGGAGTAGTCGAGCTCGGTGGCGCAGCCCGCTTCCTTGCGGAGCGCAGAGTCGATGTTGCGAAATGCTTGCTCGAACATGTGTCCTCATCCCATGACGACGCGAATCGCGCTTGAAACTCGCTGAACACCTCGTTCCACACACCGCTTCAAGCCACGAGGGTCGAGGGTTCCATGCTAGTGGATTCGGGGTGTGATCGGGCATATCGCCGCCGTCGTTCCCAATCGGGCACTCCGCTTCACACCTCCCGCCCGAGCTCCCAGTCCGCAAAGCAGCCGAGCACCGTCTGCGTCTCCGCCGTGATGCGAAACACCGCGACCTGCCTGTACTTCGCGCCAAGCTCGCGGGCGGCGCGGTCGTCGAGGCCCGTGACCGCCCAGCTCTCCTCGACGTGGGGCGAGCTCGGATCGCTGCCAAGCGCGGAAAGCGGCGCGAGCCCCCGTGCCTCGAGGTCGTCGCGCAGCGCGCGGTTCCCGCGGTCGTTCTCCTCGCGCGACGGGCGCTCGTCGCCTGGGTTCCAGGCGGTGATGACATGGAGCGTGCCGAGACGCGCGGCGACCTCGTACGCGGGGTGCCAAGCGCCTTCGTCGTGAACGGTGACGACCGTGACGAGGTAGAGCGACGCGATGTCGGGGTTCGCGGTGTGCGGCGCGGCGTTGCTCGGGGTTGGGTTGCTCGGGGTGGGGTTGCTCGGGGTGGGGTTGCTCGGGGTTCGCTCGCTCATCGCTCTCCTTCATCTGCGCGGCCTTCGCCCGCGCCTTCACCCGCGCCTTCGCCCGCGCGTGCGCGGATCGCGCTGAACCACTTCTCTTCCTCCACCATCGGCGGCAGCCCGGACTTGCTTTCGAAGCCACCTGACTCCGTCTGCGCGACTTCGAAACCCCACGCACGCAGGACGAGCAACTGGTGTCCGTACGGCGTCACCACCACACGGTGCGCGCCGCGTTCGGCTGCTGACTGGATGGCGGCGTGCTCGTCGTCCGGGAGATACGGGCTTTCGCCATCGAGGAGGACTAGGATCTGGCCCCTCGCGGTCGGCAGCACCTCGACGAGGTCCGCTCCGCGGGGCTTCTCGATGAACGGCGCGAGGAGCCAGCCTGCGAAGCCGCCGTGGTATCGCGCTGCATTCGCCGCGACGGTCTCGCTGCGCACGGGCGCGTACAGCACGACCGAGCGCGGCCTCGCGCCTCGCGCGATCAACTCCGACGCGATGATCGTGCCGAGCGAGCCCGCTCGGACGACGATGCGGCCTTCATCGCCGTCGACGAGTTCGAGCGCCGCGCGCCACATCTCCATGCCGTCTTCGACGAAGAGCTCCGGCACCGCGGGACCGTCGGACGCGCCCACGCCGCGATGATCGAAGGCCACCGAGTCGAAGCCCGCCGCCTTGAACTCGCTGAGCATCGGCCCGAGCGGCAGGCGGCTGATCCCTGCGTCGATCCCGCCCTCGACCGACACGCGCGACGGCAGCAGATGCAGGATGAGCATGGCGTCGGGCGCGCCGCTTTCGACCCGCACGCCGCGAAGGGTGGCGCCGTCGTCAGTCTGCACGCTGAGGGGCGTGGCGCCGTCAATCGACCCGAAGGGACTGTGCTGGGTGCTTGTGCTCTCGACGACGAGCGGCACGGTGAGACTGCAGCCCGCCGCGAGGACGGGCAGGACCGCCGCGAGGATGGGCGCTGCGATGCGGGCGAGGGGGCGCGCCGCTTGACCGATGGGGTGAAGAGGCACTGGATGAGGCACGGGATGAGGCACTGGGGGCATTATGTGGTTGGATCGCCGGGAACAGGATGAGAGAACCCCGCCCCCAGCGCGGACTCCTTCCGCCAAGCCCACCCCTCGGGCCTGCGAAGGAGTTTCGCCATGTCACGCCGCGCATCTCTCAGTCTCGCGTCCGTTCTCGCTGCTCCGCTTCTCGCCGCTTCGCTTCTCGCCCTTGCGTGCGCCGGTTCCCCAGCGCATGCGGACTTCGTCTACGGGCTTAACGCAGGCGCGGGGCGGGGCATCCACCAGATCGACACCACCACCGGGGCGACCACGCTTGTCGCTGCGACGCCGTCGTTGACCGTCAGCGGCTCGGGTGGAAACGGCCTTGCCTACGACGCCGCCAACAACGCCTTCTACTACGTGCGCCAGACCGGGACCACGCGGTTCTTCATGCGCAATGTGGCCGGAACCGAAACCACGCTCGGCGCGATCACCGCGCCTGGCGTGGTGTACTCGGGCACCTTCTACAACGGCCACTACTGGGCCGTGCGCAACGGCAGCGCGAACACCGCGCTGCGGCTCACCCCTGCGGGCGCTGGCTTCACGCAGGCGATTCTGCCGATTGGCCTGCCGGTGAACGCAAACTTCGGCGACATCGCGTCGACCGCGACGGGGCTCACCTACGCGGCGTGCACGGCGGGGTTCTTCAGCTTCAATCTGAGCACGCCAGGCTCGCCTGCGACCACGGTCACGCTCGCGCCGTCGAACTACCAGATCGCTTTCGGCAACACGGGGCTCTTCGCGGTGCAGGGCACGAACATCTACTCGGTGAACACGACCACGGGCATTCGCACCTTCACCGCTGCGACGGCGCCGGGGCTGAGCTTCAACGACCTCGCGTCGATTCCTGCGCCGGGGGCCGCGGCGGTCCTTGGGCTCGCGGGCCTCGCGGGCGGGCGTCGGCGGCGCTGAGGAAGCGGCGGCGGAAACGCGGTTGCGCCCGTCGTTGGCGCCGTCGCACCCGACCCGATCGCCGTGCAATCAGGCCTGCGCGCCCCCCCGCGTCGGCTCGCCCTGCCTATAGTCGCGGTCACTCGGGGGAGGCCCCGAGAGCCCCCTCCTTCCGATGAGCGAAGCGATGACTCCCAGCGCACTCCCCACATCTTCCGTCGACGCCCCCGCCGCCTACAAGTCGATCGTCGCGGGCACCGACTTCACGCCGTGCTCCGCCGTCGCGCTTTCGCAGGCGATGCGGATCGCGTCGTGGTCGGGCGCGACGCTTTCCGTCGCGCATGTGATCGACACGACCGTCGTCATCGAGCTCGAGGCGGTGCTGTCCGAGTTCCAGAAGTCCGTGCGCGCGAACCTCGCCGACGCTGCGAAGAGCGCATGGAACGACTTCGCGGCGTCGATTCCCGGGGCGGCTGCGCTTCCCGTGGAGATCAAGATCAACAACCGCATCGCGGGCATGCTCGAGCACGCGCACGCCGCGCGCGCCGACCTGCTCGTCCTCGGTGCGTTCGGCGATCGTCGCCCTGATGTCGGCTTCGGCACGCTTGCGACCGCGTGCGTGCGCAAGAGCATGTCCGATGTCCTTCTCGTGCGCGATACGCAGAAGGGCCCGTTCCGCACGGTCGTCGTGGGCGTCGACTTCTCGGAGACCTCGCTGAAGGCGCTCCACCGCGCGGCGCAGATCGCCGCGAAGGAGGGCGCAGAGCTTCACGCGCTCCACCTCTTCGACGCGCCATGGAAGTCGCTCAGCTACGGCTCGCTCGAGGCGATCGCCCCCGCCGACAGGCAGCGCGCGTATCGCGACGGGCTCGAGCGGGAACTCGCGGAGTTCACGCGCCCCGTGGCGAACGCGCACCCGGGGCTCAAGCTGCGCGCCGTGTGCGACGACGCGGGGACGAACCGCCTCGGCATTGCCGACTACGCCGCTCGCGTGGGCGCCGACCTCACCGTGCTTGGCACGCGCGGCAAGACGAACCTCCGCGACATCCTGCTTGGCAGCACCGCCGAGCGCGTGCTGGCAGAGTCGCGCTGCTCGGTGCTGGCGGTGAAGCCTGCTGGGTTCCATCATCCGCTGGCCGCGGGGGTGTGAGGCGGGCAAACTGCACCCTCGGCGGCAAAGCCGAGCTCGTGTTTCGACGGCAAAGCCGGGCTCGCAAGTCGACGGCGAAGTCGGAGCAGGTGGCGTGCGGGTCGACAGCCTTTCACGGGTGCCACTACTTCCAGTAGTGCGGAGTCGACACGGCCAAGAACAAGCACCGCCCCGCTACGCGCGCGAAACCACCACTGGAAGTGGTGGCACCCATTTTGGCTGTCGACGGCGGGCGTCGGTTGCTCGGGCTGCGCCCTCGGCTCGGACGAGCGCGGAGCGCGAGCACTGAACCATCCGACTGCGACAGCCATTCATGGGTGCCACTACTTCTAGTAGTGCGGAGTCGACGTGACCGGGGACGGGCGCCGCCCCGCTACGTGCACGAAACCACCACTGGAAGTGGTGGCACCGGTTGTCGGTGCGGTCGCCGCTGCGGCGGCTCCCTCTGGCGTGCATGACGAAAGCACCAGCTCGGGCTGCGCCCTCGGCTCGGACGAGCGCGGAGCGCGAGCACTGAACCATCCGACTGCGACAGCCTTTCATGGGT
>Ga0315904_10005748_pt1 | contig 17141 bp, 8 predicted proteins | sample LakEriMetagenome_6_FD_203529 | JGI IMG/M metagenome (GOLD analysis project Ga0315904, IMG submission 203529) | Freshwater fungal communities from buoy surface, Lake Erie, Ohio, United States - Buoy 12 MA120 | ecosystem: Environmental > Aquatic > Freshwater > Lake | place: USA: Lake Erie, Ohio...
TTTGTAATCAGCAGGTCGTCGGTTCGAGTCCGACTGCCGGCTCCATCATGGAAGGGCGCGCGGGGGGCACAAATTGCCCGGATGGTTCAATATCTTGCGCAAAGCGTGCAAGTCGGAATGAGTGACATCACGGGGGATCCGAACGATCATGGCCGAGGCCGGGTTTGAAACGGAATGGAGGCATTCCGCACCGGTTTCAGGAGCCCGCCGAAAACGAAAAACCCGCGCCTTAACGCCAATCAGGATTGCATGAGAACCAACGCACCGTCATCCGACCTCTCGCAAAACGGCACCCGCCCGGGATTCACGCTGACCGAGTTGCTGGTTTCCATCACCATCATCATCGTCCTCGCCGCCCTGATCTTCGCCATCACCGGAAAAATCCGATCAAACGCGCAACAGTCGAACGCGGTCTCGGCGCTGCGCCAGATCGGAATCGCCAATGTCGCCTATCAGGCGGAGAACAACGGAGCCATCAACGTCATCCGCGACGTGGGCGAGCGCGGTGCCTTCGAAGGGCCCGGCACCTTTTTCGCGAGCAACAGCTTCATGGGAAGGATGCAACCCTACCTGTTCGCCAGCCTACCCGCCGCCAACGAAAAGGCCCTCGTGACCGAAATGAATGCCGCGCTCGCGGCGCTATTCGGCACTTCCGAAATCCGCACCATGGCAGGAACCCCGTTCAGCGGCGTCCCGGTCACCACGGACGGCTCGGGCATCCGCAACCCGATCGCCGTGAACCTCAACCTCCGGCCGAAGTGGGGAAAAGACAATCCCCCGCTCCGTGTTTCCAGCATGGGAAATCCTTCCGGGGTTCTTTATCTGACCTACGGCCGGTATTACTTTAATCCGCTGCTGGGATCGACCTACACGCCGATGCCTCAGGATGGGGACTCACGCCGTGCGATCTATTACCTGCCGAACAAAAAGGGCATATTTTGTTTCCTCGATGGCCATGTCGAACTGCTCTCACCTCCGATTCCCGAGCGTCTCTTCGGAGACCCGATTGGACAGTGAACCACATGACTTCCGACCGGAGACCTTGGCATTCCATACCACGGCGCCGACATCGCCGTCATCGGCATTGCCTCCCCAAAACCTCGTGTTGCACCGCCGTTCCGGGTGATGACGTTTGTGGCATCCGCCGGTCAGGCAATATCACGAATTCCATCCGGATGGCGAACGGATGGTGAAACTCGATTCGCTCAGGTAAAACGCCGGAGCCCGCAAACTCTCAGCGACAACATCCACCGGCACACAGGAATCCGCCATACCCGATGCCCTCGTCGGTGATGTCTTTCCCTGTTCCGGGCGATCGAACACGCAATTCCGGATGAACGGCGTCGCAAAATCCACCGCGGAGATCGCCGCCAAAGGACCGATGAAGGGTCTCAGCATGGCGTATGCGGACCGAAAACTCGTCACCAAGGGTGCCGTGATCGAGTGACCGGACTCGGTCATCACCGCCACTGGTTGAGTCGTTGGAAAGCCAAGGCGTTTCCGCTGTTGAAAGCCCTCGCGTCACACAATCGCGACCCAATCATGGCCATGTTCGAAAAGTGCAAGGTTTTGCGCAAACCGTTCAAGCTGGAACAGGTGACAATCCGCCTGCACACCGCCAAATTTGGCTGACTTCGCCGCCAGAGGACGAAGCGATCAAAAGCCAAACCCACACCGACCGGTGCATCGCCTGAGGTTCACTCCGCCCCACAGGCTGACCTGCCGAATTTTCCGACGAGCAATCCAATCACAAATGTCATCAAAGAAGCCATGAAACCCAAATTCCCAACATCCGCCATTCTTTCCTCCATCACTCTGGCCATCTTCGCCAGCCCATGCGCTCTCGCCCAGACACTCGCTTGGGATGCCAACGGCATCACGACCGGTTCCGGTGACACACCCAACGGCACTTGGGGTGTGGACCCCTTCTGGAACGCCACAGGCACCGGAGAAACGACGGAACCCACCAACGCCACCACCACCCTTTTCAGCGATCTGTTCTTCTCCGCCGGCACGGACGCCATCAATCCCTACACCGTCACCGTCAACGGCACCCAATACGCCAAGTCCATTGCGTTCCAGGATGGAGCCCCAACCCTCTCAGGCGGATCAATCATTCTTTCAACCGGCGGAGGCCTCACCGTCAACAGCACCGCCGATCCGGCCGGCGCGACCGTCACTTCCGATCTGACCATCTCCGGCCGCACGAGTTTCGCCATCGGCGCGGGCCCGCCCGTCCGCAATCTCACGCTGAGCACCGGCACTTTCACCCGCAACCCCGGAGCAGTCCTGCTCGTCACTTCCGGCGGCAATCTGACCTCCACCATGACCAACCTCAGTTCCAATACGAACGGAATCGTTGGACCTTGGGCGACTTTCAACACGGGCGCATCCACCCAGTATGCAACCTTCAGCGGATCCAGCATCATCGGTCTCACCGGCACCGCGGCCGCCACGGCGGCCAACGTCACCGATACGACCGGTGCATTCAACTACGAGGTCGCGGCTGCCGGAACCCTCGGCTCAAACGCATCGATCAACACCCTGCGCTACACCGGTGCGGCCGGCACGATCAACACCTCCGGCACGTTCACGGTCAACGGGATTCTGAATCCAACCACCAACGCGCTCACGATCGCCGGAGCGGTCACCATCGGTGCCACCTCGGAACTTGTGGTCAACAATCCCAACCTTGGCGGAGTGAGTCTCACCGGTGCCATTGGCAACAATGGCGCCAATCCATCCGCTCTCATCAAGACGGGATCAGGCACTCTATTCCTCGGTGGAAACAACACCTACAGTGGAAACACCACCATGGTGGGATCATCGGGCGGCATTGTGGTCACGGCCAACAACGGTCTCGGAACCACGGCGGGCACCACCACCGTGTTGCCATTCTCAACCGGAGGAAACTCCCTCGGATTCTCGGGCGGGATCAATTACTCGACGGCGGAAACCGTCATCGGCTCGGGACCGGGCAGCGCTACGGCCATTACCGGTTCCTTCACCAACGTCCAGCGCGGCTTCGTGCAGAGCGTCAGCGGCAACAACACCTTCGCCGGTTCCATCCAGATCAACGCCGGTGGAATCTCCCGGATCGGAATGCAGGATGGCGCGCTGTTCACACTCAGCGGTCCCATCACCATGGCCGGCGGAACCACAGGTGTGACCCTTGTCCTCCGCGCGGGCAATACCAACGGCGACTTCATCACACTCTCGAACAGCGGAAACTCCTGGGATACGGAAACCCTGATCTTCAGTTCCAACACCGGCACAGGGGCGGGTGTCAGGCTGGGCGTGAACAACGCCCTGCCGACCGCAGTGCCTCTCGGAGCATTGAGCACCTCTGGTTCGGGAACCACGTTCGACATGGCCGGATTCAACCAGGAAGTCAACGGACTGAGCATCACCTCCGGAAGCACCACCCTCAAGGTCACCAATGGCACCGCCGCCACCACCTCAGTCCTCACTCTCAATACCACGGCGAATCGCACCTTCAATGCCGGCGGCCTCATCCTTGACGGCGCGGGCGTCGTCCAGGTCGTCAAGAAGGGCACAGCGAACCAAAACCTGCAAGGTGTCCACACCTACACCGGCGGCACCCTGATCAAGGAGGGATCCATCACCATCGGCGGCGGCAATGACCGACTGCCCGTCGCGGGGACCGTCACCCTGGGCGACACCGGCACCTCCGGCAAGCTGGTGCTCGGTTCAGCAGGCTTCCCGAGAAACCAGACACTCGCCGGGCTGATCACTGCCGGTGATGGTGGCAGCGTCGTCGGGGCCGATGCCGCAACGGACTCGGTGCTCACCCTCAACATCGCGGCTTCCAATACCTTCGGCGGCACTCTTGGCGGCCCTGGAACCAACGAAAACGAGCTGACTCTTGTCAAGGACGGCGCTGGCGTGCTCACGCTCACCGGTGCGAACACCTACAGCGGCAACACCACCGTCAACAATGGCAGCCTCGTGCTGGCGGACAACGCCCAGCTCAGGTTTGTCCTCGGTGCCACATCCGGCTCAAACAACTCCATCACCGGCGCGGGCAACGCCACCCTGAACGGCGATTTCGTGATCGACACGACCGCCGCGGACGCCCTCGAAACCGGAACCTGGACCCTTGAAAACGTCACAACCCTCACCGGACCCTACGAAGCAACCTTCACGGTTGCGGGCTTCACGGATGCGGGCGGCAACAAGTGGACCAAGGCCAACGGCCCTACCAAGCTATACACCTTCGATGAAACCACCGGCGTCCTCACTCTCGGACCTTCAGGCGGGAACTACGCCTCTTGGGCGAATGATCCGCTCAAAGGCAACATCCCCGGCGAACCCTTCAATGGTGACTTTGACAAAGACGGCATCTCCAACGGCGTCGAGTATGCCCTCGGCCTCATCCCCACCGCATCGAGCCAACCCGCCGGAGTGTTCTCGGGAAACACCATCACCTTCACCAAGGGAGCTGACGCCATCGCCAACGGTGATGTGACCTGGATCATCGAAACCTCCACCACGCTCCTGCCCGATTCCTGGTCCGCCGAAGTCACACAAGCCCCCGGCAACGCGTCCCCGACCATCAGCTACACCTTCACCCCGGGTTCACCGGCCAGGAAGTTCGCCCGGCTGAAGGCGGTGACCGCCCCCTGATCACCGGCGACGCCAGCAATCCCTTCGAACCACGATGAAACCAACCCTCAAGGTCCGGGCACTGCTTTTTTGCAGCACGCTGACAGCAGCCCCATGTGTGATCGCAGCCACCAACTACACCAACACCTCGGCCGATGACTGGACGACCGCAGGCAACTGGTCAGGCGGCACGGTGCCCTCCGGCGCCTTCAACCAGCGCATCAACATCAGCGGCGGCACGACTGTCACGTTCGGAACGGCACAAGGAACCGTATCCATCGGCAGCTCCGTGGCGGCTGATCTACGGCCATTGGTTCTCGCGCAAACCGCGGGAACCGCGACCTTGAACATTACCGGAGGCACGCTCCAGGCGAATTCGACTGCGACAGGCCTCAGTTTGATCGGATCGAATGTGAATGGCTCCACAGGCATTCTCAACATCAGCGGAGGCCTGCTGGATCTAACCACCGGGTCATCGAATGCCACCAACCTTGGCATCGGTCTTGTCCAGACCAACTCAACCGCCAATGTCAGTGGAACCGTCACCATGTCCGGCAGCGGCACCCTCAAGGTCAATGGCTTCCTGTTCAACGAAGGAGGTGCCCTCACGACTGGAACCGGCACCATCAATGGAACTCTGAACCTGAACGGCGGCACCTTTGAGGCCAACGTGATCCGCGAGTCCACCGGCGCCAACCAGTCCCATGTCACCTCCACCGTGAATTTCAACGGCGGCTTGTTGAAACTCACCTCCACAAGCGGCGGCATCAGCAACTCGATCACCAATGCCAATGTGCTTGCCGGCGGTGCCATCATCGAAGTGGGAACGGGCATCAATGCCCCTGTCAACAAGGCACTCACCGCAGGCTCAATCGCCGGCGGACTCACCAAACAGGGAAACGGAACACTCACCCTCGGAGCCACCAACACCTATACTGGGGAAACGATCGTCAAGGCCGGCACGCTCAAGCTGAATGCCAGCACCACGATAGCCACCAGCAGCAAGATCACCGTCGGCGACACCGGTTCATCGGGCACGGTGCTCGATGTCACCTCTGCGGGCATTACCGTCGGATCCACCCAGACCCTGGCCGGCATCGGCACCCTGCTCGCCACGGGCCAGACGGTATCCGTCGACGGCATCCTCGCTCCCGGCAACAGTCCCGGCACCCTGACGATCGACGGCGGCACCCTCGCCCTTGGCAGTGCCGCGAACCTCAGCTTCGAGTTGAATCCCGCCAACAACGCCGTGGGCGGCGGCGTGAACGACCTGGTGTCCGTTCTGGGAAACCTGACACTCGACGGCATCCTCAATGTCGCTCCCAGCAGCGGGGATTTCCTCTCGGCCACCATTGGCACCGCATGGAGGCTGTTTGACTACACCGGCACGCTGACCAACAACACGGTTTCACTCGGTAGCATGCCCTCACTCGGGGCCGGTCTGAACTGGGGTTTCGACACCGCCACCCCGGGACAGGTCAATCTGGTCGTCATCCCGGAACCTGCAGCCGCCTTCCTGGGCAGCCTCGGCCTCCTTGCCCTGCTCCGCCGGCGTCGATGAGGTTACGCCCTCCGCCGATTCATCCAGGCTTTCCCGTTCGGGAAATCATTCTTTGGCAATTCCCGAGATCTCCAGAACTTGCGGAAGCAGCAAGCGCGTACAACTTCAACACCTCATGGCAGTTTCCAGTCAGACTGACGGCTTCGGTGCGCTGAAACGCTTGCGCGATTGCGCCCTGCTACCCTGCCTTCTTGCGGCACCGGTTCTCAGCGCCGCGACCATCGAGGAAGGCGACATCACCAGCAGCCTCGGTCCCACCTTCTTCGTGGACGACACCACGCTCGGCGGCTCGGACATCGACATCGGCCACAACACCACGGTTTCCTTCATCCGTCTCTTCAACGGACAACTCGCCGCGAACCAGGGGCCCACCCGCGTCGTCCTGACGGGCTTCGGATTCGCCACCCACACCAGCACCACCGCCAATGATGCCACCACGATCAACGTCGCGTTCACCTATCTGGGAGCCGACGAGGCCGTGGGCGGTGGTGACGACGTCCCCATCGGTAATGCCACCGGTGATTTCGTCTTCAGCGGCGGCAAGGAATACACGTTCCGGTTTGACTCCCCGTTGACGGCGGATCTCAACATCACTGGCACCAGGTTCCACATCCAGGTGACACCGGTGAATGCGAACCACACCGCTCTCCCGGACACAGCCCTTAAACTGAAGACCGGCGCGCTTGCCAGTGAACCGTCGGTCAGTGGCCCCAAACTCAGCGTCGCCGGTCTCTCACGTCCACTCATCAGCCCCGGACGTGTCAATCTGGCGAAATTCCAGCCGGTCACCGCTACTTCGACGGCCGGGCAACGCCTCGCGTCCTATCTGACCGACGGCGTGGCTGGCAATGACAACCGCTGGCAGGGAAGCGGCTCCACCTGGCAGTCGGCGGTCATCGATTTCCCGTTCCCGGTCGAAGCCGGCAGCGCCCAGGTCTTCACCGGAGTGGATGACACGAACCCCATCGCCACCTACGTGGTCCAGTTCTGGAATGGAACCGCATGGACCAACATCGACGGCGCGAATGTCAGTGGAAACACCAGCACGGAACGCAACCTGGTTTTCACCAACCCGGTGACGGCCTCGTCCTTCCGCTTCCTCAGTTCCGAAACCAATCTCCGGGTCAAGGAACTCGCGCTCTATCCGCCCAACGGTCCGGGAGGTTTCCAGATCGGCTCCGATGTCACGCTCAATCTTGCCTGCGGCCGCCCCGCCGTCGCGTCGGCCAGCACCCCGGGAAACTTCGCACTTGAGGCTGTGGATGGCCGCGCTCACACCGGTTCGTTCTGGCAGACCGCCACCGCAGGAGTCAACACGCTCGACATCGACCTTCGCGTGAGCACCAAGATCGGCAGCGCCCACCTTTACTCCGGTGCCGGAACAAGCCCTCCGCTCGCGGATTTCGTTCTGAAGTTCTGGAATGGCAGCAGTTGGCAGAACATCCCAGGCGGCACCGTCACCGGCAACACCACCTCGGACCTCGTGATCTCGTTCACCCCGGTCACCACCAGCCAGATCCGCCTCGAGTTCACCAATCCCGGCACTACCTCCATCCGGGAGTTGTGCGTTTTTCCGGCAAACGCCGGCAACACCGGCTACCCCATCGGAACCAACATCATCAACTCCGGTGCCATCGGCGGCCACGAAACCTACAACGATTCCTTCCAACTTATCACCAACACCGGAGCCGCACGCTCAATGTCCGTTCCGTCCAGTGGCCAACCGGCGCTCGATCCGAACGGACTCACCTTCGGCCAGAGCCATTATCAACTTCTCCTGAATCACTCCACCGGCACCTACCGCCTGCGCAACCGCGCTTCAGGAGAGTGCCTCTCCGGCGCGCAGTTGGACAAGACCCCGGGACTCGCACTGCTCGATGCGCCATACTCGGCCATGCCCCACCAGGACTGGATTCTCGATCCGATGGGCGGCGGCAACTTCCGCTTCATCAACCAATGGAGCGGGCTGGCCATCGATACCCAGGGCGGCGCCACCGCACCCGGCACACTCCTGGTTCAAAACACCGCCAGCCACTCATCCTCGCAGCTCTGGCAGATATCCAGACACTCGTGGGCGCCCAAGAAGGGCATCGGCCACTCCTTGCTTTCCATCCCGCTTGGTGCCGACTGGGTCTATAACTGGGGCCGCCTGATCAACCAACCACTCCCGGCAGACGCCCCATTTTTCCCCATGCAGTGGGGCAATTCCAGTTGGGACATCGGCAGCGCGCAAGGCCCGCTCTGGCAGGAATACACCCGCTGGCGAACCCGCGGTGATGGCGTTCACCTTCTGGGCTTCAACGAACCGGATCGCGCCGACCAGTCGAACATGTCCCTCAGCCAGGTCATCACTGCATGGCCACGCTTGCAGGAGCTGGATCTGCCGCTCGTCAGCCCCGCACCCGGCACGGCCAGTTGGCTCGACTCGTTCTACATCCAGGCCGACGCGCTCGGCTACCGCGTGGATGCCACCGCCGTCCATACCTATCCCGGCCCCAGCGGCGGCAACTCGGACGACCTCCACAATTTCGTCAACTCGGCCTACACCTTCAACGGCAGGAACCGCCCGGTCTGGCTGACCGAGTTCTCGTTCGTCGATTGGGGGAAAAACCAGAGCTGGAGTGAGGAGGATAACTACAACTGCCTCGCCGAGTTCATCTGGCGCGCCGAAGGCAACGACAAGCTCCGCAAATACGCCCTATTCATCTTCACCGAGAACACCGAGTGGCCACAGCCCGCCAATTCGTGGTCCGCTGTCAGTCCGGCACCCCGTTCTAACAGCTACGACGCCGCGGGCAACATGACCGCCTTCGGAAAACTCTACGCCGCCTGGGACAGCGACACCACCATCCGCACGGACAAGACCTACATGGTCCACAACCGCGGTTTGCGCAAACGCATGGCCAACGCCGCCACCACCAACACCGCCCCCGGCGGACGCACCATCCGCACCGACGGCCCCATCGTCAATTGGACCCTGGTCTCCGCCGGCACGACGAACCGCTATTATCTCGTTTCCTCCATCGACGGCAGGCGCCTGAGTTACACGGCGAACCCCACCACCAATCCCAACAATGATCCCGCGCTTGCCGCTCCCGGCACCACCGGCACCGCCGTCGAGTGGTCACTTGCCGAGAGCGAGCACGGCTGGCACTACCTCGGCCACCCCGCCACCAACACCCGTCTCAGGCTCGTCAGCTACAACACGTCCAACACCGTTTCGGACTACCAGATGGTTTCCTCTGGAACCACCGACCACAACACCCAATGGCGGTTCATCGTCCCTCTCCCCTCCAACACCGCCCCGTCGCTCGCAGCCATTCCGTCGCTGTCCGCAAACGAGGGGTCGCCGCTCACATTCACCGCCAGCGCCACCGACGACTCCGTCCCGTCATCTAACATCTACTTCAGCCTCGTGAATGCTCCGAGCGGCGCTTCCATCAACTCCCTCACCGGAGTCTTCACCTGGACGCCCTCCGAGTCCCAAGGCCCCGGAACCTACAACTTCACCGTCCGCGCCAGCGACGGATACCTTTCCGCCGATCAAGCCGTCTCCGTCACTGTCAACGAGGTCAACATCGCACCCGTCCTCGCTTCGATCCCGGCTCAAACGGTCAACGAAGGGGCCTTGCTCACCTTCACCGCCAGCGCCACCGATGCCGACCTTCCATCCCCCACCCTGGTTTACAGCCTGATCGGCGCACCCGATGGTGCCGCCATCGGATCGGGTAGCGGAATCTTCTCCTGGACGCCTGCGGAAAACCAGGGGCCGGGAGTCTTCAACTTCACCGTCCGCGTCAGCGATGGGAATCTCTCACACGATCGGAACGTGACCGTCACCGTCAACGAGGTGAACGTCGCCCCGGTCCCCGGATCCATCCCTGCACAAACCGTCACTCAAGGAAGCCTCCTCAGCTTCACCGTCAGCGCCACCGACGCGGATCTGCCCGCAAACACCCTCAACTTCAGCCTCGTTGGCGCTCCGGATGGTGCCGCCATCGACTCCATCAACGGGCTTTTCACCTGGACTCCCACCAACGTCCAAGGCCCCGGGGTTTTCAACTTCAGCGTCAGGGTTGGCGATGGCACCGTCACTCAGGACCAACCGGTTTCCGTCACCGTTCACAGAATCAACACTCCCCCGGTTCTCTCACCCATTCCGCCGCAGACGGTCGTCGAAGGATCGCCGCTGAACTTCACCGCCAGCGCCACCGATGCCGACCTGCCGCCCGATCCCCTCGCCTTCTCTCTCATCAATGCCCCGTCAGGCGCCACGATCCATCCGGGCACCGGCGCCTTTTCATGGACTCCAGACCAAACCCAGGGTCCCGCAAGTTATCTATTCACGATCCGAGTGAGCGATGGAACCCTCACGCATGACCAGCCCGTGACGGTCTCGGTCCTCGAAGACGGTGGCAGCGATGTACTCGACACGTGGATCCTCTCCGGCCAGTCCAATGCCGAGGGCTACGCCATCACACAAAACCCCGTGCCCGGACTCACCCCGTCAAGCACACTCGCCACGATCGGGCGCAGCGATCTCAACGTGGTGCATAACAATGTCCGGATGTTCCAGGGTGCCACGGACCTCAGCGGCGGCATCACCACTTCCGCGGGATTGTCCCTGCCGCCACGGGACACCTGGCACACCGCGACCTCGTATGAGGGCCTTGCCTATGATTGGGGAACGGGACGGGGAAACGAAAGCGGCCGCCGATTCGGCCCGGAACTGGCCTTCGGGTTCGACGTCCAGGCCATGCTCGCCTCGCCGATCGCCATCATCAAATACGCCCGGGGCAACTCCTCCATCGCTCCATCCACCGCGCAGAGCGGAGGCGTCTGGCGGGACTTCGATCCCAGCGACGGCGGCCGGCTCAACCAATACGACAAGCTCGTTTCCACCATCCAGGGCGCGGTCGACAACCTCCCTGCCGGACAGGTGCTGAAGGTCCGCGGAGTCCTCTGGATGCAGGGGGAAGGCGACGCCACGTCCTCCGCCTTCGCATCCGCCTACCAGTCCAACCTGGGCGAATTCATCTCATCGCTGCGCAACGACATCGGCTCGATCGCCGCCGGCAGCAGCGGCAGGATGACCGCATCCGCCACCTCCTGGAACCAACTCGACGTGTTCGTCGGCACGATCCTCAACACCAGTGCCAACCGCCAGACCGTGATTAACGCCCAGAACGCGGTCGCGGCCGCGGATCCGAACGTGTTCACCGTGAACGGCACCACCGGCCTGAGCACGCTCAGCGTCGATGACTGGGGCGGCTCGGGCATCCACTACGACACCGCCGGCCAGGTCCTCCTCGGCGAACGCTTCGCGGATGCCGCGATTTCCCGCATCAACTCCGGTGTGCAGGTCTCCGAAACCGGCGGCTCCACCAGCGTTAGCGAAGGCGGCGCGCCGGATGCCTACACCGTCTCCCTCACCCGCGCGCCATCCGCCGATGTCACAATCACCATCACTCCGGATTCCCAGGTCGCCGTTTCGCCAGCCACCCTCACCTTCACCGCCGCCAACTGGAACACACCGCAAAACGTCACGGTCACCGCCGTGGATGACGCCATCATCGAATCGACTCACTCCGGCGCGATCAGCCATGGACTCACCAGCGACGATCCGTCATTCGGCGGTCTGCCCGTCGATGGCGTCACCGTTTCCATCACCGACAATGATTTCAACACGGCGCCCGTTCTAACAACCATCCCGCCGCAAACCGCCTCTGTCGGATCACCGCTCACATTCACCGCCACGGCCACGGACAACGACCTGCCCGCCAACGCCCTCACTTTCACCCTCATCGGCGCGCCAAACGGTGCCGGCATCGTCGCCAGCACCGGCGTTTTCTCCTGGACACCCACCCCCGCCCAGACCGGCGTCTTTCAATTCACCGTCCTAGTCAGCGACGGTGCCCTAACCGACGGACAACTGGTGACGATCACCGTGGCGGATCCCCTTCCCTCGGCCGCTGCGGATGCGGACCAGGACGGCCTGTCCGACTTGTTGGAGCACGCCTTCGTCACCGATGCCGGAGTCCCTAACGGAAATCCGTTCAAGGTCACCGGAGCAAGTGCTGGCACCGCGACCCTGAGTTTCCCGTGGCGCTGGCAGGCGACCAACATCACCTGGCGCATCCGCCACGGGCAGGATCCCTCCAACACCGCCGCATGGCCCGTGGTCGAGCCTCTTGCCACCCAGGCCACCCGGGACGGAGTGATCGATCACATGACCATCACTCTTCCGATGAACCACCCTGGCCGTGGATTCTACATCCTCGAAGTTATCGGAAATTGATCGATCACCTGCCGCTTGCCCGTCTCTTCCATCATCATGAAACCCTTCCTCCTTTCCGCCGTTGTCACTGCGGCCGGTTTCCTGCTATGCCCCAATGCCCTTGCGGTCCAGTTCGCGGGCCTCTTCACCGACCACATGGTCCTCCAACGCGACCAACCCGTCACCATCTGGGGAACTGCCGACCCGGGCGAAAGCATCACCGTGACTTTGGCAGCGCAAAGCAAGACGACCGTGGCCGACCCCGACGGCAGGTGGTCACTCAAGTTCGATCCGCTCAAGGCCGGCGGCGAACCGCTCACCCTCACCGCCAAATCCGCCGCGCGTGACCAACAGGCCACCGTCTCCGACGTCCTCGTTGGCGACGTCTGGCTCTGTTCCGGACAGTCCAACATGCACTTCCAGATGAAGTCCGTGGAGAACGCCCCACAGGAAATCGCCGGAATGAACCACCCCAACGTGCGCTTCTTCACGGTCAAACAACAGTTCGGACAACAGTCCCTCGACGACGTCGAAGGCACATGGCAACCCGTGACGCCAGAGACCGCCGCCGCATGCTCGGCCGCCGCATGCTACTTCGGCACCGCACTCAACCGCCAACTCGGCATCCCCATCGGCCTGGTCAGCAGCGCCGTCGGCGGAACCCGCATCGAATCATGGATGCGCCCCGAGACCCTCGCCGCCACTGGTGAATCCACCGAACTGATTGGAAAATGGAAAAACACCACGCCGGAGGAGTTCGAAAGGATCGCCAAGGCATACGCCGCATTCCAGTACCAGCGGGACAACGCCCACACCAAGGCTGTTAGAGAGGCGAGGGAACAGGGAAAACCCGTTCCTCCGCCGCCAGTCCAGCCCAAGCTGCGCTGCCACGACTGCCCTGGCGCGCTCCATCATGGCATGATCCGGCCCCTCGAGCCGTTCCGTTTCCGGGGCGTCATCTGGTATCAGGGCGAGTCCAATGCCGGACATCCGAAATCCTACGAAAAGCTGCTGCCCGCCATGATCGCCGACTGGCGCGGCGTCTGGGGTGCGGAGCTTCCCTTCCTCTTCGTCCAAATCGCCCCGCACCGCAGCATCCACCCGGCCTTCCGCGAGGCGCAGCACCGCATCTGGAAGAAGACCCCGCACACCGCCATGGTCGTCACCACGGATGTCGGGAACATGGAAAACATCCACCCCGCCCGCAAACGGCCCGTCGGTGAGCGGCTCGCCCTCGCCGCACGGGCGACCACCTACGGCGAGGACATCGTCTCTTCCGGCCCTGTCTATCAGAACATGAGCATCGTCGGCGGTCGTGCCGTCATCACCTTCACCCACACCGGCGGAGGCCTCGTCGCCAAAGGCGATGCCCTCAGCGGATTCACCATCGCCGGAAAGGACGGCAAACACGTTCCGGCCACCGCCACCATCGATGGCGACACGGTCGTCTGCATCGCCGGATCCGTCACCAGCCCGGTGGCCGTGCGCTACAACTGGTCGATGAACCCGGATGGCAATCTCCACAACCGCGAAGGCCTGCCCGCGGCACCCTTCCGCACGGATCCGGACGAGCGTACCACTCGCCCGTAAGAACCACCTCCATCAGATCATCAGTCTTATGATGATCAACGCCGGGTCCGAAGCCATCGGGGTTGTGAGGAAACACTCGCCCGACATCGGTAACCGCGTCGCCGCGCGCATGTCCGAGTTCGACAACACCGGCTGGGACTCCACATGACCGAATGCCCGGAATGTGCCAGTCAATGCCTGTATCGTTCAACAAGGTGGAATTGCCCTGTCCACGCGTGCTTGGGAATCTGTCCGCGTGGTTGGTTCACATCGTTCGAATACCGTGGATGATGCAAGCCCCCATGAAGTTCCAACCACCCGAACAAGCATGGAATCTGAATCCACACTCCACGTTGGGCCGCTTGCCTCGGCCGTCGCCGCCGCATCCTGCCTGTTCTTCGCCGGACCGCTTCAGGCGCAGGACCTTTACTGGGACTCGAACGGGACCACCGCCGGCTTCGGAAACACCGGCGGCACATGGGGAACCAGCGCCTTCTGGAACACCAACAGCGGAGGAGGCTCCGGCACATTCGGCGCCACCACCACATCGTCCGATATCGTCAATTTCGGAACGGCCGCAGCCTCTAACAACAACTACAACAACGCCACGGTCGAAGTCGCGGCGGGCGGAGTATTCGCGAATTCGATCGTTTACGGGGCCAACCAATGGCGGGGCATCAATCTTGGAACCACCGGCAACTCCATCACCCTCGTAGGCGGCACCGTCAGCAATAACAACGCAAGTGCGGTGCAGACCATCATTTCGCCACTTGCGGGAACCGCTCTCACCAAGTCGGGCTCCGGCGTCCTTGCGCTCGCCGGAGCCAACACCTACACCGGGGGAACCGCCGTTAACGCGGGAACTCTGGTCTTCCGCAATCTCGCCTCGAAAACCGCGGACACCCACACCTTCGCCGCAGGCACCACCCTGGGCCTCGGAGTGGGCGATACCGGGTTCTTCACGACAGCCGATGTCGACAACGCCTTCAGCGGCACAGTGGCAGGAAACCTCGGCAACATCACATGGAACCCGGCCACCAACATCGGCATCGACACCACGGCCGGAAACCTGAGCTACACCACCGACATCGGACCAGTGGGAAGAGGCCTGGCGAAACTTGGGGCCAACACCCTCACGCTTGGCGACAACAACGCCTACACCGGGGCCACCGTCCTCCAGGGCGGTCAGCTCGACGTCAGCATCCTGGGCAACGCCGGATCCATCAGCAGCATCGGTGCTTTCGCCACTGCCGGTCCCACGGGCTTGCTCCTGCGGGGCGGAGTCTTCAACTACACCGGGACCAACGTGACCACAAACCGTGGTTTCACGACCAGCGGGATTGGAAACACCATCAGCGTGCAGGCAGGTCAATCCCTGACCCTCGGCACCTCGATCAAAAGTGATGTCAACACCGGCACCCAAAGCGACGCCCTGCGATTCAACGCGACCGGTGCGGGAGCTTCCATCATCATCGACGATCTGACCATCACCGCCGGTTCCAGCGCGGATTTCAACCTGGCGAGGGCGGACTTGAACGTGACAATCAACAATCTGCGGGTCACCGGCTCGAACGTCATCGCCCAACGTGAAAACCAAGGCCCCGGAACCCATCGCATCACTTTGGGAAATGTCATCGGCACCGGCGCTTCCGGCTGGTTCAGCGAGATCAACATCACCGGTGAGATATCCGGCTACACAGGTGGGATTTTTCTGGGAAACCATGTCAGTTTGACCGGCCTCAGCTCTTTCAACGCATCGGTCACCCTCCAGCAAGCCGGCGGTTACACCTTCAATTCGATAAAAAACGTGGGCGGTGGTGCCAGTGCCTTGGGAAACCCATTGACTGTTGCAAATGGCACGATCGGCTTCGGAAACGGGACCAACACCCCCACTTTCCGCTACACCGGCACCGGTGACACCACCGACCGGGTGATGAATCTCAGGGGCACCACCGGCAACCCGACCTTGGAACACGCTGGCACCGGACTCTTGAAATTCACCAGTAACTTCACAGCCACGGGTGGTGGCACCAAGACCCTGCGGCTCGCTGGCTCCACCACCGGAACCGGCGAAATCGCGGGAGCAATCGTCAACAACAGTGTGACGAACCTCACCAATCTGGAAAAAACCGGCACCGGCACATGGATTCTTTCCGGCGCGAACACCTACACCGGTGCCACCACCGTCACCGCGGGCACGCTCGCCCTCGTCGGCGGCAGCCAGACCTCCCCGATCACCGTGACGCCCGCCGGAGCCCTCGGTTTCACCCTCGGATCACCCACCACTTCGACCTCTACCGTGACTTTCGCGGCCGGTTCAAAAGTCGCGATCACCGGAACGCCTGCGGCTCCGACAGCTTACCTTCTCATGACCGCCGCAGGCGGAATCAGCGGCGCCCCGGGCCTCGCCACCCCGATCCCGGGCTACTTCGTCGAAACCCGAAACAGCGGCACGGAACTGTGGCTGGACTTCAATCCTAACATCCAGACTCATGTCATCAATCTCGGTGCCGGCACCGCCATCGCAGGCGGCACCTTCGGCACCTATGCGGGCCCTATCACCGGACTTCCGCTTCCCGCCCTTCCAGTCGGCACGATCCTGCGTTCGGTCGAGGTGAACACGACTCTCACCGCCACGGATGCGGGCAATTTCGCATCCGACCTCAACCTGCTCTTCGATCCCACGCCGGGAACTCCGGGAGTCGACTTCATTCTGGCCTTCGCGGCCTCGGATGCCACTCCACCCGTCTTCGGAACAAACAACGTTCTCAGTTGGTCACCGAGCGCCAACGGCGGCATCGGCACGAACGTGGCCGACTTCAAAACCGAAACCGCATGGACAGGGCTCGCCGGTGCCATCGACCTCTCCACAACCGGATTGTTCCTCGGTAACAACTATGGAACCGCTCCCGAAGGCGGAACCTGGTCCGGCACGATCACTCTCACCTACGAACTGCCCGGAAGCCCCCCCGGCCCCTACGACACCTGGACCACGGAGAAAGGCCTAATCGCATCCAACAACGCGAAGGACCTCGATCCTGACAATGACGGACGCAACAACCTTGCCGAATTCGCACTCGATGGAAACCCGCTTTCGGGTGTCACTGA
>Ga0315904_10005750_pt1 | contig 17139 bp, 13 predicted proteins | sample LakEriMetagenome_6_FD_203529 | JGI IMG/M metagenome (GOLD analysis project Ga0315904, IMG submission 203529) | Freshwater fungal communities from buoy surface, Lake Erie, Ohio, United States - Buoy 12 MA120 | ecosystem: Environmental > Aquatic > Freshwater > Lake | place: USA: Lake Erie, Ohio...
CGTGATGATGCGCTTGCAGCCAAGATCCCGCACGGCAGAAAAGATGGCGGTATTGCTGCTTTCCGTGCCGCCGCTGGTGAAAAAGATCTCCGCGGGGTTGGCGCCCAGGATCCTGGCCACCGATTTTCTCGCGGTCTCAATCGCCAGCCGCGACTCCCGGCCATAAGAATAAATGGAAGAAGGATTACCGAATTTTTCAGTGAAATACGGCATCATGGCCTCCAGCACCTGCGGGTCAAGGGCCGTAGTAGCGGCGTTGTCGAAGTAGATCCTCATCATTTTAAATTAGCTCATTGGCTCATTGACTCATTAGCTCATTCTGCAATTCTAAAGCCCTTACACGATATCATCAATTCAATTAGCTAATGAGCCAATTAGCTAATTAGCCAATCTTAGAGCGATTCCCGAATATCATGCATCAGCCTCATCGCAATATTATTGGCCGTTGTTTCGAAATTGCTTTCCGCGATGATCCGGATGATGGGTTCAGTATTGCTGGACCGAAGATGCACCCAGTCGTTATCAAATTCTATACGCAGCCCGTCTTCCATATTCACGGGATGGGTCTTGTATTTGATCCTGATCTTATTAAAAATGGAATCCAGGTCGAGCCCCTTTTCTAATTCCATTTTATTCTTGATGATAAAATAATCCGGGTAAGATCCGCGGAGTTGTTTTGCACTTTTCTCTGACGTCACCAGGTGTGTGAGGAATAACGCAATCCCTGCCAGCGCATCACGACCATAATGCAGGTCAGGCAGAATGATCCCGCCGTTCCCTTCGCCACCGATCACCGCATTCACTTCTTTCATTTTCTTCACCACATTCACCTCTCCAACCGCACTGGGGAAGTACTCGCCCCCATGCTTCAGGGTTACATCCTTCAGCGCACGCGAAGAGGATAGATTGCTCACGGTATTACCCTTGCGCTTGCCAAGCACATAATCCGCTACCGCCACCAGCGTATACTCTTCGCCGAACATGGACCCGTCTTCACAAACAAGCACCAGCCTGTCCACATCCGGGTCAACGGCAATACCAAGATGCGCTCCCAGTTTATTCACCTCCACCGATAACTGAGAAAGGTTCTGGGGCAGCGGCTCAGGATTATGGGCAAACTTTCCGTCAACCTCGCCATTGAGCAGGATGATATCCTTGATGCCCATGGCTTTCAGCAATTCCGGAACAAAAATGGCCCCGGTACTGTTGACAGCGTCCACCACTACTCTAAGCTTCTTCCTCTTGATGGCCGCCACATCAACCAGGTCGAGGGCAAGAATAGCGTCTATATGCTTCTGCAGGTAACTGTTGTCCTGGGTGTATTTGCCAAGCTTTTCCACAGGGGCATAGCTGAACGAAGCCTCTTCTGCCCGCTGAAGCACATCGGCCCCGTCTTCACCGGATATGAATTCCCCGGCGGCATTCAGCAGTTTAAGCGCATTCCATTCACGGGGATTATGGCTGGCCGTTATGATGATGCCACCGGCGGCCTGTTCCATGGTTACGGCGATCTCTACAGTTGGCGTGGTGCTCAAACCGAGGTCAACAACATCAACACCCAATGCGATGAGCGTGTTGCTAACAAGGCTGCTAACCATCGAGCCGCTCATACGGCCATCACGCCCGATTACAACTTTCCTTTTTCCGGTTTTTTCAACCAGCCAACTTCCAAAAGCGGAAGTAAATTTTACTACGTCAAGAGGCGAAAGGGTATCACCGGGCTTACCACCAATGGTGCCCCTGATACCGGAAATACTTTTAATCAATGCCACAGATCACGGGTTTAGAACGGTAAAAATACTCTAATCTCAAAAGGGATCAGCCAAAAGTTGAAAAAAAGCTATTGTATGCTTTTTTACCCCCAAGGCAGGGGAAATGAGGGCATTTTATGTTCAAAAACGGTGCGATCTCCATCATTCACGAGTAGCCGACCCATCGATCGACTTTAGGTGCGATGGTTCCCGTCAACCTGCTGAAAAAATGAAAGAAGCCGGATTTACTATATTTGCGCATGGTATTGTTGGAAGAACTCTCTTTTTTCCAGAAAATGGTTCATGCGGATTATGCGTTGATGCTCAAGATCAACCGCGACTGGCATTTTCCAATTTTCGATACCGTTTCCCTGTTTATCAGGGAATCCACATTTTGGACACCCCTCTATGTTTTCCTGTTGCTGCTGGTCACCATCAATTATGGCAGGCAGGGATTCTGGTGGGCCGTGGCCCTGATCGGTTTGGTGGCACTGACCGACCTGCTGAGCAGCCATGTGATCAAGGAGATCCTGTATCGGCCTCGTCCCTGCCGGGACGAATTTATGGCCCACAAGATCCGCTTCCTGGCAAAAACATGTGGCATGAACGGAAGCTTTACCTCTTCCCACGCTACCAATCATTTTGCCATTGCCATGTTCCTGTATCGAACCCTGAGACCAAAGTCGTCATGGTGGGGAATAGCATTTTTATGGGCAGGATTAATATCCTATGCCCAGGTTTATGTGGGCGTGCACTATCCGGCAGACGTCATTGGCGGAGCCCTTTTAGGGAGTTTCGCCGGATTCATTGCAGCCCGCTTATTCAATCACCAAACAGGCCTCGGCCTAACTAATGAATGAAATTCTGATCCTGATCGGTCTCATTTTGTTGAACGGCTTTTTCTCCATGGCTGAGATCGCCCTGGTATCTTCCAGGAAGGCACGACTGGAAACGCAGGCCAATAAAGGCGATGCAAGGGCCAGAGCTGCCCTCAATCTCGCTAACAAACCCGACAATTTTCTCTCCACCGTCCAGATCGGCATCACCCTGATCGGTATCCTTACCGGTATCTATTCCGGTGACAAGATCATTGACGATGTGAAGGTCTGGCTGGAACAGTTTCCGTCGATACAGGCCTATGCCACCGGTATCGCCACCTTACTGGTGCTGATCCTTGTGACCTTTTTGTCACTGGTTCTGGGCGAACTTGTTCCAAAAAGAATTGGTATGGCCGCTCCTGAAGCGATCGCGAAACTTGCTGCTGCACCCATGAGCCTGATCAGTAAGATAACCTTCCCTTTCGTGTGGCTGCTCACGTTCACCACCAACATGATCGTGAAGCTGTTTAACATGAAGTCCCGCGACAATATGGTGACGGAAGACGAGATCAAGGCCATCATCAGTGAAGGGACCGAAACCGGCGCCATAGAAGCACAGGAACAGGAGATCATAGAACGCGTGTTCCACCTCGGCGACCGGAACATCACCTCACTGATGACCCACAGGAGTGACATCATCTGGTTCGAGATCAACGACAATGAACACAGCATCCGCGAAAAGATCCTGCAGGAACCCCACTCGGTATACCCCATCTGCGACGGCAGTATTGATCACATTAAAGGCATTGTAAGCATTAAGGACCTGTATGTTACACCCGACGATGTACGTTTCATTGACACCATGAAACCTGCACTCTTCGTTCCCGAAAACAACTCTCCCTACCAACTGCTCGAAAAATTCAAGCAAACCCAGATCCACAGTTGCTTTATCGTGGATGAGTACGGCACCCTGCTCGGCCTGATCACCCTCAACGATATCCTCGAAGCCATCGTCGGCGATATTCCGCAACAGGACGTGGAAGATTACGAAGTGGTGAAAAGGGAAGATGGCACCTTCCTCGTGGATGCCCAGATCCCGTTCTACGACTTTCTCAGCAGGTTCGAAAAAACGGAATGGATGAATGAAGGCGAACAGGAGTTCGATACCCTCGCCGGTTTCATCCTGCACGACCTCGAACGCATTCCTAAAACCGGCGACAGCCTTGAATGGCGTGGATTCCACCTGGAGATCATCGACATGGACGGACATCGGATCGACAAGGTACTGGTCAAAATCTCAGAAGAGATCCGGGAAGAGATGGATGAGGAATAGAAAACCTTCCACGCCTTTTGTTGTTAACGGGATATGCATTTCGATCTCACCTATCCCGAGATCCTTGAAAGGATCGCCAAAGTTGATCCGACCATATACGCCCGTACCAGGAACTTTCTGAACGGCGACGTGACTTATCTGTCGCCCTTCATCTCCCGCGGTGTCATCAGCGGAAAACAAGTATTGGAGACGGTACTGGCCAAAGGTCACAAGCGCTACCAGATCGAAAAATTCATCCAGGAACTGGCCTGGCGAGAATATTTCCAGCGGGTCTGGCAGGCTAAAGGAGACCTGATCCATGCTGACCTGAAACAAACCCAGCCTGATATACGCCACCGGCAGATGGTCAGCGCCATTGCAGAAGCTTCCACCGGCATCTTGGCGATCGACAAGGGCATCAGGAACCTGTACGAAACAGGATACATGCATAACCACATGCGTATGTATGTGGCCAGCCTCACCTGCAACATCGCCGGCGCCCATTGGGAGCAACCCGCGCGTTGGCTGTACTACCATTTGCTGGACGGAGATATCGCCAGCAACAACTGCAGCTGGCAATGGGTGGCCGGCGCCTTCTCCCCGAAAAAATATTACTGCAACCAGGAGAATATCAACAAATACACAGGCTCCACACAACGGAATACCTTCCTTGACCTGGGGTACGACCAGCTCCCCCATACGACCCTGCCCGAGACCTTAAAAGAAAGCTTCCCACTGAATTTGCAAACCCATGTTCCGGTAAGGAAAAAGCCTGATATCAATACCGATAAACCTACGCTGGTATACAACAGCTATAACCTCGATCCCCTTTGGAGAAAGGACGAGGAAGTCAACCGCTTGCTGCTGCTGGAACCTTCCCATTTCGAAAAATATCCCGTGGGTCAACAGGTCATGAACTTCATCCTCAGCATGGCGCAACAGATCCCGGGGATAGATATATACGCAGGTGAATTTGCAGAGCTGCAGACCCTTTATCCAAATGCCAGTCAAATGCTCATCTTCAAAGAGCACCCGACCACCAGGCACTACCAGGGGATCGAGGATCCGCGCGACTGGATGTTCCCCACAGTGACCGGCTACCACCCATCTTTCTTCAGCTACTGGAAGAAATGTGAGCGACACCTGAAATCAATGGCCCAATAAGGAGCCTGTTTTTCTGACTGCTTTCACCGAACTTAGGGGTGCATGAAAACACTCATCCTCTTCGCACACCCCAGGCTGGAGAAATCGAAGATCAATAAAGCGCTACTGGCCAGGATCCCAAAACACAAGGACCTGGTCTTTCATGACCTTTACGAAGCATACCCGGATTTCAACATCGACATCGATCGGGAAAAAGAGTTGCTGACGGAGCACGACATGATCATTTGGCAACACCCCTTCTATTGGTACTCCTGTCCGCCCCTGCTCAAACAATGGATCGACCTGGTACTGGAATTCGGATGGGCCTACGGCCCTGGGGGCAATGCCCTGAACGGCAAAAAGATCTTCAATTCCATCACCACAGGCGGCGCATCAGACGCCTACCAGCACGAGGGCCGGAATCGATTCACGGTGAATGAATTCCTGGCTCCGTTCGACCAAACCGCCACCCTATGTAAAATGCAATACCTCCCGCCATTTGCGGTCCAGGGTACCCATAGGCTGTCCGACGAACACCTGCAGCAGGCGGTAGAACAATACGAACAACTCCTCCACATGATCCTGAATGATCAGCTGGACATGGAAAAGATCGCCGGACTGAAATTAATGAACCATGCCTTTGAAACGTCAAAACACTAACTTATGGAAGGCTTCCTGTTATATGCTGTCATCTACCTTTCCGCCGCAGTAGTCTGCGTACCGATAGCGAAAAAACTCGGCATGGGATCGGTCCTTGGATACCTGATCGCAGGCATCATCATCGGCCCGTATGCCATGGGCTTTGTTGGCAAGGAGGGTGAAGACATCATGCACTTCGCCGAATTCGGGGTGGTGATGATGCTCTTCCTCGTGGGCCTTGAACTGGAGCCCGCCAAGCTTTGGACCATGCGCAGGATGATCGTAGGCGTAGGCGCTGCCCAGCTGCTGATCACCACCATCATTTTCTTTGCCCTGGGCCTTGCCCTTGGCTTCACATGGAAAGGATCTCTTGCCTCCAGCCTCGCACTGGCCATGTCATCCACCGCCATCGTGTTACAATCGTTGAAAGAAAAAGGCCAATTGCAAACCACAGCAGGGAAAACATCTTTCGCCGTACTGCTGTTCCAGGATCTTTCCATCATCCCCATATTGGCCTTCCTGCCGCTGCTGACTGTAAACACGGCCATCGCATCTGACTCACATGGCTACCTGGATGGCCTGCCGGGATGGATGAAAGCAGTGGCCACTTCCTCTGCCATTATACTGGTCATCCTCGCAGGCCGATTTGTGGTAGTGCCTTTGTTACGACTGGTGGCCAAAACGCGGCTGCGGGAGCTGTTCTCTGCCTCTTCCCTGCTGATCGTGGTGGCCATTGCCTACCTCATGCAACTGGTGGGGCTCTCCCCAGCACTTGGTACCTTCCTGGCAGGCGTAGTATTGGCCAACAGCGAGTTCAAACACGAACTGGAATCGGACCTCGAACCTTTCAAAGGCCTGTTGCTGGGCCTGTTCTTTATCGCCGTTGGCGCTTCGATCAATTTCCAACTGATCGGCAACCAGCCGGTACAGGTACTGACCTGGGTGCTCGGCGCGGTGCTGGTCAAATTTCTCGTACTGCTGGCGATCGGAAAGTTCTTCCGGATGCGCAAACACGAGAACCTGCTTTTTTCGTTCTCCCTCTCCCAGGTAGGTGAATTCGCCTTCGTGCTGTTTGCATCCATCGGCACCATGGGCATACTCAGCGAAAATGACGTAGACATGATGATGGCCGTTACGGCACTATCCATGACCGTTACCCCCATTCTGCTGTTGGTCAATGAAAGATTCATCCTGCCCCGCATGAACCTCAACGCAAGCGCTGAACAGAAAGCCGATGTGATCGACGACCGAAACAAAGTGATCATCGCAGGGTTCTCCCATTTCGGCAGTACCGTCGGGCGTTTCCTCCGTGCCAATGGCGTGAATGCCACCATCCTCGACCATGATCCCGACCGGGTCGACCTGCTTCGCAAAATGGGCTTCAAGGTGTTCTTTGGTGATGCCACACGCGTTGACCTGCTGGAGTCGGCCGGGGCAGAAGATGCGCACATCTTCATATCGGCCATTGACGACCCGGCCACCAACCTGCTGCTCTTGGAAACGCTGAAAAAACATTTCCCGAAACTGCGCATCATGGTACGCGCCCGGAACCGGTATGATGCATATGAACTGATGGAACTCCAGCCGGAGAAAGTATACCGCGAACACATCGACACTTCCATCAGAATGGGCGTGGATGTACTGCGCGCCCTCGGCATGCGCGGCTACTCAGCCACAAGGGCAGGCCAGAACTTTTTCAAGTATGATGAAGATGCCCTGTCAAGGCTCTCGAAAACGCGGCACGACATCAAACAGTACATCGCCTCCGTAAGGGAAGAGATCGAACACCAGGAAGAACTGCTGCAGTCAGACTTCAACTTCTCTCCCAACGACAATGATCATGCCTGGGATAGTGATGAGATTCGGCAAGCGCTGAATAAAATGTGATGAATGGATACTACCATCCTATCCCATAGTCATCCCCGTGGTTGCTGCTGCCGCCCCAGAAACTACCGTGTTTCCAGTCGAAATAAATGGCGTTGATGGGCCCTGAGGTACGCTCCTCGAAACTCAACTTATACCCCATGCGGATCAGGTCTTTCTGCACCCATGGCGGCGTGTCTTTTTGCAGGAGAATATTTCCGGGCTTGGGTTTCCGGTCCGCGCCGCCCAATGACAGATAGTATTGGTAGGTGTTGATGTTGGCCGCTTCGCAGGCTTCCTGCACATTCATCCCAAAGTCGACCATGTTCACCAAGAACTGGATCAGGTTCTGGTCCTGCGTATCACCGCCCTGCACGCCAAAGGATACCAGCGGCTTACCGTCTTTCATGGCCAGGCCAGGGGTTAGCGTCACGCGGGGCCGCTTGCCGGGCGCGATCACGTTGAATGGATTCAACGCTGCATCAAGCACAAAGCTTTGCGCGCGCTGGCTCATGCCCACGCCCGTCTTACCAGCAATACAGGACGGGACCCATCCACCGCTCGGCACAATGGATACTACCCAGCCTTCCTTATCCGCCGCTTCCACCGATGTGGTACCCAGAAATACATCGTCGAGATATTTTTTATTGATCGGCTCCACGGAAGCGGTTCCGAAATTTTTCAACTGGTCCAAATAGGGATTGGTCTTGCCCTCGAACGGATAAGGATCGCCGGGCTTGATGTTCGCATCGTTCATGTCCTGCCGGATCTGCTTCACCCTTTCCCGGGCATACTCTTTCGACAACAACCCTTTCATTGGCTCCTCGGGCGGGAAATACGGATCACCATAATAAAAATCACGGTCGGCAAAGGTCATACTCAATACCTGGTACATGGTGTGGATATAGTTCGACGAATTATAACCCATGGCCTTGAGGTCATAATTCTCGAGCATGTTCAGGGCCTGCAACATCATCGGACCCTGGGTCCATTGTTGCAATTTATATACATCAATGCCGCGATAATTGACTTGCATGGGCTCCTCTTCCAGCACTTTCCATTTGGCAAGGTCATCTTTCGTGATCAGTCCACCCTGCTCCTGGCAGCCCCGAACGAACTCATCCGCGATATCGCCTTTATAGAACCTGTCATACGCCGCATAGATCGCTTCCTTGCGCGACTTCCCTTTCTTCAATGCAGCTTTCTCAGCTTCCACCAATTTGTTCAGGGTATTGTAGAGATCCTGCTGCACGAAGATCTCCCCGGCTTCCGGTGCTTCACGCTTCTCGCCGGGATGCGTGAGGAATACCGCTTTTGAATAAGGCCATTGCTTGATCTCTCCTTTATTCCTTTCTATGCTGTTGGCCGTTTCAATATCAATGGGATAACCCTGCGCCATTTGCATCGCGGGCCTGAGCACCTGCTCCAGGCTCATCGTGCCATATTCGGCCAGCATATAACAAAGTCCGCCCGGCGTTCCCGGGGTCACTGCTGCCAGCGGACCGTACTGCGGAGGATAATGGTATCCCTTGCCTTTATAAAACTCCGGCGTTGCACCTGTAGGGGCCACACCGAGGGCATTGATCGCGATGACCTTCTTTGTTTTTGGATTATATATCAGGGCCTGCGTTTCGCCGCCCCAGGCAAGCACATCCCACATGGTGCAGGTTGCCGCGAGCATGGCGCAGGATGCATCGACTGCATTACCACCCTGGTTGAACATGGTTGCCCCTGCCGTGGCAGCCAATGGCTTACCGGTAATAGCCATCCAGTTCTTGCCATGAATGACTGGCTTCTGGGTTTTCTGTGCCTGTACACCTGCCGAAACAAGCAACAGTATAATGATCAACCGTATTTTCATCTTCTGATATTTACTCATGTTTTTTATGTTGCGCGATTTCATCCAGGATCACTGGCCAAAGATTTCCATTGACATTCTTCATGATCCAGATCTTCGTTCCTTTCTCCCTTGCCAGCGGATGCTCAACTTTTCCGGCCAGAACCAAGGTATCACACAACGACCGCTCCTGCTCCCGGTTCGGATCGTCATCGTCCTCCTCCTCTTCCATCACCCTGATCACATGCCGGATCGGCTTACCCAAAGGAAACCAGTTGAGATAGTCCGCGTTGAAAGACACGGCATGGAGACTGTTGACGGTATAGTAATTGATCGCTCCAGCCTGCCCATAATTATTGGTCAGCACCAAAACCCCTTCCCGGTCTTTCAACGAAAGGTACGCACTATCTGTTTTATAAGCTAACTCCCGCCACCCAAGCATGTCAGCAAAATCCTGCGGCAGGTCATGCTCCCTGCCATCCTCCCAGCGGGTAAGTCTCACCTTGCTGAACCGCTCTTTACTTTGAGCGAGTTTCCATGCAGGCTCAGTTGGAAACGCTAACCTAAGCATAGGAATAAAGGCCAACAGGATCACTGCTACCGCCACACCCCTCCACAATACCTTTTGCGTAGTGATATGCCCCAGATACGTAGCACCAAAGGCCAGCAATACGGGGTACAAACCCATAGCATAATATCCCTTCGCCTTCAGGTAAGTGTACAGCACCATGGTGATCAGGTAAGAAATAAGTATGAACCGATAGGGCCGAAAGGGCTGGTACCTGACAGACCCGATGCAGGCGATCACCAATACAAAAAATGAGTTCAGGAAGAATAACATTTGCTCCGTTAAGAAAACGGACCTGCTCATATTGACCAGCTGCGTATCCGCCAACTCCCTCATATGCCAGAAAAACGGAAGGCCATTGCTCAGCTGCCAGTGAATATTAGGGCCAATCATCATCAAAAAAACGATCCCTGCAAACAACACATGTCTTGAAAACAACAAGTAGCGCTGTTTCGATATCAACAGGGCAGGGAGCACTCCCGCTACAAGAAATATAACGTTATACTTATTGAGGAATGAAAGCGCTAATATCAACGCCATCACATATAATGTAAGTGGCCGCTTGTACTTGACATACCGAATGAGGTAATAGTGAAATGCGCACCAAGACAATACCTCAAATGAATTAGGCTGGAACAATATGTTGATACGAAGTATAGCAGAGAAAATAATGGCGAGCGAAACGATGATCTTCGAATATATCTTCCCGCCCAACTCTTCCACCATCTTCCAGGCATAGTATACCGTCAGGGCGCCGAACAAAGCGGGAAAGAACTTCACCCAAAACACGTCGTTGCCAAGTGCACGAATGATCCATGCGATCCATGACGTGAAAGGCGGCACCGAAACAAATCCCCAGGCCAGGTGTTGCGACTGGTCGAGATGCAAATATTCATCCCTGTGGAGATCATATGATGGATGGATCAATACATACTGGAGCAACACCTTAAACAACATGAATACTGCGAGTATCCATTCACACCCCTGAAAAGCCTTTTTAGAGGTAGCTTCCCATTTCATACTGGTATTGTTTGGCAATAGCCCCTGCTTCCATGGCGAAATCTTCTTTCCCCGAGGCGTAGATGATGGCGCGGCTGGCGTTGACGAGAATGCCGCAGTCGTGGATCATGGCTTTCTCAGAGATCTCCTTTAAACTGCCACCTTGCGCCCCAACGCCGGGAACCAGGAAAAAATGTTCCGGACAGATCTTACGGATGTTGACAAACTCGCTGGCCTGCGTGGCACCGATCACAAACATCAGGTTACCAGGCGCACCCCATTGGGAGACAGTAGTGATCACTCGTTCATACATCAACATATCCCCTGAAGGCTGAAGCTCAAAATCACGTGCCCCGGTGTTTGACGTAAGACCCAGTACAATGGTCCATTTATCCTGATACTCGAGGAAAGGCCTGATGCTGTCTTCGCCCATATAGGGCGCTACAGTAATCGCGTCGGCGCCCATGGTCTCAAAAAACGCTTTGGCATAGCGCGATGAGGTGTTGCCTATGTCTCCCCTTTTGGCATCGGCAATCTTAAAATGGGTGGAAGGAATGTAATCGAAGGTTCTCTCCATGATCTCCCAGCCTTTTGAGCCAAGTGCTTCATAGAAAGCAGTATTGATCTTATAACTTACACAATGATCCAAAGTGGCATCAATAATGGCTTTATTGAACTCAAACATCGCATCAACATGACCAACCAGATGGTCAGGGATCTTCCCGGGATCCGTGTCCAGTCCCACACATAAGTAGGACCCTTTGCGCTTTATCTGGTCATACAGAGATTCACGGGTCATAGCATGTTTTTAATGGCTTCGTAAAAACGGTGTATATCAGCGAAGGTATTGTATAACGGCACAGGAGCAAGGCGGATCACATTGGGCTCCCGCCAGTCGACAATGATACCCTGGCCCATCAGTCCATCGAAGATCTTCCTGCCGTTCTTCAGCATGAATAAAGACACCTGGCATCCCCTTTCCTGCCGGGGGGTAAGAACCTGGATGACTTGCTCCGGCTGGGCCCTGTTGAGCTCGTCCAGCAAGAACCACAGGTAGGCGGTGAGTTTCTCCTGCTTGGCAAGGATATTCTCCCATCCTGCCCGTTCAACTATCTCCAGTGCTGCCATATGACACGCATATAAGAGCATAGATGGCGTGGACAGTTGCCAGCCTTCAGCGGATTCGATCGCCTTGAATCCCTTCTCCATCAGGAAACGCGTGGGCTTGTGGTAGCCCCACCATCCGGCCAGCCTGGGCAGCGTTGTGTCTGCATGGTAGCGCTCATGGATAAATACGCCACCTACTGCTCCAGGACCCGAGTTGAGATATTTATAACTGCACCAGCATGCGAAATCGATATCCCAATCATGCAACTGAAGATCCACATTACCAGCCGCATGCGCAAGATCAAAACCCACGCGGATGCCGTACTGGTGAGCGGTGGCTGTAATGGCCTGCATATCGAACAATTGTCCCGTGTAATAATTGATTCCTCCCCAGAACACGAGCGCAATTTCATTATGGTACTGGTCGATAGCAGCGCAGATATCCTCGAGCCTGATCGTATCCTCCCCAGTCCGGGGCCCTATTTCCATGATCACCTCTTCGGGATCCATACCGAGGTGCCGGATATAGGTCTCAAGCACATACTGATCGCTTGGAAAAGCTTTCTGCTCACACAGGATCTTCTTCCTCACGCCATCAGGTCTGTAAAAACTCACCAGCATCAGGTGCAGGTTGACGGTCAATTGGTTCATCACGCTGATCTCGTGCGTTTTGGCGCCTACTATCCGCGACAACGGACTAAGCAGCTGGTCGTGATAGTTCATCCATGGGTCCTTCCCCGAAAAAAAACCCTCTACGCCATAGGATGCCCATTGCTGAAGTACTTTTTCGATATGTTCCCTCGATGTCACGGGTTGAAGGCCAAGTGAATTACCCAGGAGATACGTTTGCTCGTGACCGTTATGCTTCGGGATAATAAAACGTTCCCGCATCCCCTTCAGGGGATCCACTTCATCCATCGCAACAGCAAAACTTCTATCTGTATTGAAATTCATAGCAAACACTCATTATGCCACATTCATCACATTACCCCACATTCCCCGCATTCATTCTCCCACATTCCCTACATTCATCACATTCCCCCACATTCTACATCGCTCCCGTCCTCCCGCCATCCACGGGTATACTCGTTCCATTCACATAGGCCGCAGCGGGGGTAGCGAGAAAGGCGGCTACTGCGGCAACCTCTTCGGCCTCTCCAAATCGTTTTGCCGGCACTTCAGATTCCATTTGAGACCACACGTCGGCCACCTCAAGATTCTTGCGCGATGCGATATTCCTGATCAGCGCATGCAGCCTTTCCGTTTTGGTGAAGCCTGGCAATATGCTATTCACGGTAATGCCATACCTCGCCACCTCTAAAGACAATGTCTTGGCCCATGACGCAACAGCGCCGCGTATGGTATTTGAGATGCCCAGGTTTTCAATGGGCACTTTAACCGAAGTGGAAATGACATTGATGATGCGGCCGTACTGGTCCGCTTTCATCGAAGGAAGGCAGTGCTGCACCAGGATCTGGTTACACAGGATATGCTGTTCAAAATACTTCGCGAAGTCTGCAGGCGCAGCATCGGCGATCGGGCCCGGGGGCGGGCCACCGGTATTATTCACCAGCACGTGCACTTTATGATGGGAAACATGATTCGCAATCGCTTGCCTGACCTGTTCCGCAGACGCAAAATCCGCCACCAGATAACCATGCATTTGCCCGGCAGAACGATCTAACTGCTGAAGCACATCTCTGAGTGCATCTTCGTTACGGGCGAGCAAGGTACAACTTGCGCCCAGGCTCGCCAGTTCTTTCGCTATGGCCAGGCCAATTCCCTGCGTACTACCAGAGACCAATGCCTGTTTATCCCTTAATGAAATTTGCATACCCCAAAGCTAATGAAGACTAACTTATCGCCAATAAGGATGGTGATTTAAAAAAGCTGCAACAAATTATGCTATAACCCCGAAGCGTTCAACACCGCCTCAGCCCAGCGCTTGTACTCAAGGCCCGACGGATGAAGCTTATCACCGGCTACAAGGTCGTTGTTGATAAAGGCTTCACGACTTCCTTCGGTGATGTCCACATACTTGACGTTATGCTTGGAAGATATCCTGCTGTTCCGAAGGTTGAAATCGTTGATCTGCTCCGTGATCTCACCACGGTTCCTGCCCTTTGCAAAAGGCGTTGCGCCCCAATCCGGTATACTCACCACAATCACATTGCCGGCCTTCCCTCCCGCCATTTTTATCCCCATCTTCAGAAGTTTCTCAAACTCCGCCGCATAATCCTCAGGAGGAAGACCGCGATACTGGTTGTTTACACCGATCAACAAAGTCACCAGGTCATACTCCGGAAGAAACTGCGCGCCTGCCATGGCGTTCAGCAGTTCACCGGTTGTCCACCCCGTTTTCGCGATGATCTGCGGGTCAGCGGCCTCTACGCCTTTCTTGCGCAACATCTGCACAAGCTGGTTGGGAAAGTTCTGGTCTGAAGGCACCGCCTCCCCGATGGTATACGAATCACCCAATGCCAGGTAGGTCAACTGCTTTTTCTGGGCCATGGCTGAAAAATTAAGCAACAAAAGAACCATTGCCAGTTCTGCGATCCTCATCGTGTCCGCCCTTTGAAGATCTGGAATTTAGACGGCAATTCCTTCACCGGCCAGTTCCCGTTCGCCGGGTTAACATCTGCCGTTTCCTGCAGGGGATCCAAAACGATTCCCGACACCTCTTTCTCCTTATAGAACACTTTCTTGAAATTATTTTCATTCTTGGCCCATGCACCAACAGGCACCCTGTCGACCTCTTTGGTTCCATCTTTGTAAGTCCATTCAATGATCACGGGCATCACCATCCCGCCCTTGTTAGACAGAGAGAGTTCATAGAGATTCACATCCTTGCCGTTCAAAGGCTCTTCTGACTTCGACCATTTAACAGAGTCCAACGCGATATCAACAGGATCTGTGCCAAAATACCAACCCCTCCAGAACCAGTCCAGGTCAAACGCGCTCGCGTCTTCCATCGTACGGAACAGATCAGCGGGTGTTGGATGCTTAAATGCCCAACGCCTGGCGTACTCCCTGAAAGAAAAATCAAAGAGTTCCTTGCCCATGACCGTCTCCCTGAGGATATTCAATCCTGCAGCCGCTTTAGCATAGGCATTAGGTCCTACATTGATCACCATGTCCCCTTTGGTCATAATGGGCTCCAGATTATCCTTGGGAAGCTTCATATAGTCCACAATGGTGCGGGCAGGACCGCGTCCGGAGGGATAACCAGGTTCAAACTCCTGCTCGCAGATATACTGGCAAAACGTGTTCAACCCCTCATCCATCCACCACCACTGGCGTTCATCGCTGTTTACGATCATGGGGAAGAAGTTGTGGCCCACCTCATGAATGGTCACGCTGATCATACTATTGCGCACAGCAGTAGTATAGTTGCCATCCTTATCAGCCCGGCCGGGATTCATGGCCAGCATGGGATACTCCATACCGATATTGGCTTCTACCGATTGGGCAACCGGATAGGGATACGGAATGGTGATCCTTGAATAGGTCTTTAATGTATGCGCAACAACCTTTGTTGAATATTTACTGTAGATGGGATAGGCCTCCTTGCCATAATAACTCATGCACATCACCTTACGGCCTTCCACGTTGGTGGCCATGCCATCCCATACCAGTCGGCGCGACGTATTGAAAGCAAAATCCCTGACATTCTGGGCCTCAAAGATCCAGGTCTTCTTATCTGTCTTCTTGGTCTTTGATGCCTCCAAAGCCTCAGCCAGGGTTTGGATCTCCACAGGCTCTTTAGCGGTCTGCGCCTGCGTATAGCGTTGCATCTGCTTTGGGGATAGTACCGAAGCATAGTTCTTACATTCCCCGGTAGCGGCTACAATATGGTCCGAAGGAACGGTGATCTTTACTCTATAATTTCCAAAGGTCAGCGTGAATTCAGATTCGCCGAGGAACTGCAGATTCTGCCAGCCCTGGAAATCACTGTACACTGCCATTCTCGGAAACCACTGGGCGATGGAATACAGGTTGTTGTTATCATCTGCAAAATGTTCATAGCCCGCCCTGTCGCCCCTCGTCTTCTCAGCGATCTTGAAATTCCACTTTACATTGAATACAAACTTCTGACCGGGTTTCAACGGCACGGGCAGATCTATCCGCATCATCGTCTGGTTCACGGTGTGATCCAGCTTCTTCCCGGTTGCATCCGTAAGCGACGTAATGTTAACCCCCAGGCCATCGAGGCGTTCGTTGTTGAGATTCTTAACGTAAGTCTCAGAAACCCTGGGCGGCAGTCCGCCAGTCTGCGTCAGATTATTGGCGGAGGTTTTCTTGTGGAAATTCTCATCCAGCTGAACCCAAAGGTATTTCAACACATCGGGTGAATTATTGAAGTAGGTAACGGTTTCGGCACCTGTCAGGATATTGTTGGCTTCGTCGATGTCAACGGTAATGTCGTAATCCGCTTTCTGTTGCCAGTACTTGGGGCCCGGCGCACCGGATGCCGTTCTGTATTCATTCGGACTTTGCAGGAGGTAATCCAACTGCTCAAAGCGGTTGCCATGATTGCTGCCCGGATTGTGGAGCGATTGCGAAAAACTCAATTTAACCAGCAACAGCATGGCCAGTGCGAACATCGAAACTCTCATTCAATTCAAATTTGGAATTCTTTCAAATGCCATTGCCAAAGAAAGCAGCAAGATGATGACGGAGCTAAATTCCACCCACCGTCTCCTTCCGATCTTTGTATAACGGTTTGCCATCTCCCCCAACAGGAGGATCACCAAAACTACTAAAAGCTGCCCTAATTCAAGCCCTAAATTGAAGGCCAGCAAACTCCAGCCCAAACTCTGCTCATCGAGCAGGCTGAACCTGATGGTGTTGGCATAACCCATGCCATGTACAAGTCCGAAGCATAGTGCCAGCGCATAGTGGATCCGGATAGACTTCACCTTTGTATTTGCTGTCAGATTGACCAGTGCAGTGATCACAATGGTCAACGGGATCAGGAACTCCACCCATGCTGATGCAAATTCCATCCTGCCAAGCACGGTAAGCCAAAGCGTTATGAAATGTCCGATGGTGAAGGCCGTGACCAACACCAGCAGATTTTTCCATCTTGCCCATTCAAAAAC
>Ga0315904_10005754_pt1 | contig 17131 bp, 22 predicted proteins | sample LakEriMetagenome_6_FD_203529 | JGI IMG/M metagenome (GOLD analysis project Ga0315904, IMG submission 203529) | Freshwater fungal communities from buoy surface, Lake Erie, Ohio, United States - Buoy 12 MA120 | ecosystem: Environmental > Aquatic > Freshwater > Lake | place: USA: Lake Erie, Ohio...
GTCCTGCCATTCGCTGAGGCGCGAGGGAACGGCGGCTTCGTCCCAATTTCAGCTGTTCCAAGTCCCATGAACACGTGGCCGCTTTCAGGAAGTCGCAGGTCGCAACCGAACGTCTGACATGGGGTCGTTTCCTGAACGGCAGGATCTTTTCAGCAGGGTGGCAAAGCCGCCGGGCCGCTTTCGGGATCGCACGTCAGCCCGGCTCATGGCCGAAGATGGGTGGAAAACGGGCATCCGAGATATTCGTTTGAATGAATGTAGATTTCCGTTGAGATTTGACCCGGGATTTTCATCGAGAAGTGACCCGGGTTGTTGGTAGCTATGTCCGCTCTGACTTGGGTTTGGTCAAGGGTTGGACGTTCTCCTTTTTGGTTTTGTGCTGGGCGGCAGATGCCTTGAACCGGAAGCTATCGTTCCCGGTTTCGAGGATATGGCAGTGATGGGTTAGCCGATCGAGCAGCGCGGTGGTCATCTTGGCATCGCCGAAGACGCTGGCCCATTCGCTGAAGCTCAGATTGGTGGTGATGACCACGCTGGTTCGCTCGTAGAGCTTCGAGAGCAGATGGAACAGCAACGCCCCGCCTGACGGGCTGAACGGCAGATAGCCCAGCTCATCGAGGATGATCAGGTCAAGCCGCAGCAGGCGTTCTGCGAGCTGGCCTGCCTTGTTCTGGGCCTTTTCCTGTTCGAGCGCATTGACGAGGTCGACCGTGGAGAAGAAGCGGACCTTCTTGCGACGATGCTCGACCGCCTGAACGCCGAGCGCGGTGGCGATATGGGTTTGGCCCGTCCCCGGGCCGCCGACGGCGACGACGTTGTGCGCTCCATCGATAAAGTCGCAGCGATGCAACTGGCGCACCATGGCCTCATTGACCTCGCTGGCAGCAAAATCGAAGCCGGCCAGATCCTTGTAGGCGGGGAACCGCGCAGCCTTCATCTGATAGGCGATCGAACGCACCTCACGCTCGGCCATCTCGGCTTTGAGCAGCTGTGACAGGATCGGGACTGCAGTGTCGAACGCAGGCGCCCCCTGCTCGATGAGATCGCTGGCCGCTTCGGCCATGCCATACATCTTGAGGCCGCGCAGCATCACGACGACAGCCGCGCTGGCAGGGTCATGACGCATGGGTAGTCTTCTTGGCGCGCAGTGTATCATAGCGCGCTACATCGGCTCTGGGCTCGCTCGTCAGCGACAGCGCCTGCGGGGCGGCGATGGGATCGGGGCCAGCGGGCTTTCCATCGATCAGGCGGTGCAGCAGGTTCAGAACGTGGGTCTTGGTGGCAACGCCTGCCTCAAGTGCCAGCTCGACCGCGCAGAGGACGGCCTGTTCGTCGTGCTGAAGCACCAGCGCCAGGATCTCGGCCATTTCCTTGTCGCCGCCGGGCCGCTTCAGCAGCTGCCCCTGCAGCTGCCTGAAGGCATCAGGCATCGCGGTGAACGGGGCACCGTTACGCAGGGCACCGGGCTTGTGCTGGATCACCGCCAGATAATGCCGCGAGTCATAAACCGTCTGCCCGCCGCTGCGGTGAGAGCGATCAATGATCCTGTCGTGCTCACACAGGATCTGTCCCTCGGCGGCGATCACGATCCGCGCGGGATAAACCCGCAACGACACCGGCCGGTTCGCAAAGCTGGCATGCGCTGCCACAACCGGCGCCGGGCGTCCTGAACGTTCTTCTCGACCTGGCCCTTCTCCCAACCGGAAGCAGGATTACAGAACTCAGGCTCGAACAGATAATGGCTGGCCAGGGCCGCAAAGCGCGCGTTAACCTGCCGCGCCTTGCCAGTGCCGACCTTGTCGACCGCAGTCTTCATATTACCAAAAATCCCACGGCGCGGAACGCCGCCCAGAACCCTGAACGCCTGCGTCAGCGCATCGAACAGCATCTCATGGGTCTGCAGCGGATAGGCCCTGACGATAAAGGCCTTGCTGTGCGCCAGCTTGGTGTGGGCCGCCTGCAGCTTCACACGCTCGCCAGCGATTACAGCCCAGTCTTCGCTCCAGTCGAACTGGAATGCCTCCCCTGGCGCAAACACCAGCGGCACGAAGGTCCCGCGCCCGCTGGTCTGCTGTTCATATTGCCGCTGCCCCTTCCATGCCCGCGCAAAAGTGGCAACACGGCCGTAGGAACCGTCAAATCCCAACGCCACCAGATCGGCGTGCAACCGCTTCACCGTGCGCCGCTGTTTGCGCGACTTGCCAGCCTCGATCCGCAGCCAGTGCGATAGCTTCTCAGCAAACGGATCCAACTTGCTGGCACGCTCGGGAACCCGAAACTGCGGCTCCACCGAGCCGCTACGCAGATACTTGCGGATCGTGTTCCGCGACAAGCCACTGTGCCGCGCGATCTCCCGGATCGGCATCCGATCTCGCAGATGCCAGCGACGGATAACACTCAGTAACGCCATGTCGATCACTCCTGTCCCCCTCCCTGCTCACAGCAAGGAACGGGTCAAAACATGGGTCAAATCTCAATGAAAGCTCACCGCCCTCCCGGGTCAAATCTCAACGGAAATCTACACTTTACGCGATTTGAACCACGTTTGTCCGCCGCAACTGTTCAACTTGGGTCTAAACGCAAGCCGAACGTCCGCATTCGTTTCGCGTCTTGCAAACAAACCGAACGCCTGCGCGGCGACACCCCCCAAACCCCAGCTTACCCCGCCGTTACATCCTCCAGCGGCACATCCATGATCGGATAGCGCCGCCATTCGGCCCAGTCATAATGCCACCATTCATTGGCGAGCGGGACGAAGCCCTCGGCCACCATCCAGCTTTCGAGCATCCGGCTCGCCGCCAGCGCCTCGGCAGGCGCGGCGGTGTTGCTGCGATAGGCTGCCGGAGTGAAGTCGTCATAGGGGCTGGGCATCACCACTTCGGCGCCATTGCGGTGCAGCGACAGGTCGATCGAGCAGCCGCGATTGTGGCGTGATCCCGTGCGCGGATCGGCGACGAACTCGCGCTTCTCGGGCGGGGTCGCCTCCCACATGTCCCGTGTGATGCGCCAGGGGCGATAGGCGTCGAAGATCAGCAGGCCATAGCCTGCCGCCTCGGCGCGGGTCTGGACGCGAGACAACACCTCGGCGACCGGACGCTGCGCCACCGCGCGCGCCACCGGATAGAGCACGCGTCCCATGAAGTTGGCAGGGGTCGCATAGCGAATATCGAGCTTGAGGCGCCGATCGATGCGGGCGAGATTGACCAGATCGGGCGCGGCGGTGGCAGCAGGGTCTTGCGGAAGGGCAAGCGCGCCCTGCCCCCGCGCCGCACAGCCGCCCAGCATTCCCGCCAGCATCCCCCCCATCGCTCCGGCGCCCATCCCGCGCAGCACCGCGCGGCGGGTCTGGAGCACGGCGGATGCGGGCGGCGGGGCGTTCATGGCGAGGACACATAGGCCAGCCAGATTGGCGCGGCCACAGGGGATTCTCGGCTCCTTCGGGATACGGCGGGGATTAGCTGCGTTCTGCCTCTTGTGAGCGAGCGAAGAATCGCTAACCTACGAGGTGACATGAAAGAGTTCTTCCAGCACGCCGCCACGACCGATGGGGTCACTGTCCGGGTAGCCGTCAACTACCTGCCGGAACAGTCGCACCCCGAGACGGGCAAGTGGTTCTGGGTCTATCACATTCGCATCGAGAACGCCTCGCACGAGCCGCTGCGCCTGCGCACGCGCCACTGGCGTATCACCGACGGGCGCGGGATGGTCAATCATGTCGATGGCGAAGGCGTGGTCGGTGGACAGCCGCTGCTCCTGCCTGGGCAGAGCCACGATTACGTCTCGGGCTGCCCGCTGACGACCCCGTTCGGCTCGATGGAGGGGTTCTACACCTTCCAGCGCCCCGATGGCTCGCCATGCGAAGTGCGCATCCCGTTCTTCCCGCTCTCCGCGCCCGAGACCGCCGAGGGTCGCTCGCCCCGCTGAGGCGCGGCCTTGCGATAAGCCGCCGGCGCGCCTAATCCACGCGGCGTGAAGCGCACCCATCTTCCCTTGAACGCCCTGCGCGTGTTCGACGCTGCGGCGCGGCATCTCTCCTTTACCCGCGCGGCGGACGAGTTGGCGGTGACGCCGGCCGCGGTCGGCCAGCAGATCCGCGCTCTCGAGGACGTGCTCGGCGTCGTGCTGTTCCGCCGCACCTCCAAGGGGCTGGAACTCACGCCCGAAGGCGATGCCGGGCTCGATCCCTTGCGCGAAGGCTTCCTGAGGTTCGAGGAAAGCGTCGAGGCGATGCAGGCCGGACAGGCCTCGGACCGCTACACCATCGCGGTTCCGCGCGAATTCTACGCCGAGTGGCTCGCGCCGCGCCTTGCCAGGTTCCAGGCGGGCACGCCGGGGGTGCAATATATCCTCGCGCCTGACGAACACGCCGATTTCACCGAGGCCAATCTCGACCTCGCGATCCGGCTGGCCGACGGGCCGGATGATCTGGAGGGGGTGCAACTCGCGCCTGCGATGCGCGTCACCGTTGCCGCGCCCGAGTACCGTAGCGCGTGGATCGACTGGCCCGGGATGCCGCTGCCCGATGGCGTGAACCCGTGCATCAAGGCCGGCAGCCCCGGACAGGCGCTGGCCTCGGCGCTGGCGGGGATGGGCTGCACGATCCTGCCGCTGCCGCTCGCCGAGAGCGCCATCGCGCAAGGCCGCCTCACCGTGATCGACGGGCCCGAGCCTTCGCGCCGCAGCTACTGGCTGCTCGCTCCGCCGCCGCAATGGCGCAGCAAGAAGGTGCGGGCGCTGGTGGGGTATTTAAGTGAATAAGGACACGAAGCCCGCCCGTGAGGTTGGGCAACGGTCGCGAAGCGACCGCAAGGCCGACCGGCGGCCCGGAGCGACGCGCCCGCAGGGCGTGTGAGCGAGGAAATCGCAGCCCGGAGGAGCTGCGGAAATCAAGAATCTCCGAGCACTTCTGCTCGGATACGTTCGTAGAGCTAGTGGCCGGGGATCACGTAGCGCGCGTCGACATATTGCGCGTGGCGGTGGCGGATGATGAAGGCGAGCATCGAATTGGCGCGCGGGTTGTAGAGGCCCTCGGCCAGCGCGCGCTCGGTCGCGCAATCCTCGATCCGCGCCACCCCCCATCCGAGCGCCTCGTCCCCGGCCGCCGCAAAGCCCTCCGCGCCCGGTCGTGCACGCAGCTTGTAGAGCGCCTCGAGCGAGCGGCCAATATGCACCGCGGCCGACTTGACGATGCCGGTGAAGGCAAGATGCGCGACAAAGGCGCGCTGGGGATCGAGCGTGATCGAATTGCGCCGTTGTTGTTTGTGCCGATAGGGCGGGAATTCGAGCAGCGGATAGCTGTCTGACACCACCACCGGATCAAACTCCCACGCGACCTCGGAGGTCGCCTGCCGCGGGATCTTGCGCTTGTTGCGCTTGGGTAGCGGAGGGGAGGCGGAGTCCATGCGGGGCGGGGTGGAACGGATTTTCCGAGTAGGAAAATCCCGCCCTGCCGGTGGCGATGGGGTGGCCGCATGGTGGAGCCTCAATCGCGTAGGACAGAGGGCAGGGCTGGGCGCGATGGTCCTCGGCAGGGCCACCGACAGGTGACTCGGGGAGCCTACCCTGGCTGAGCATCCTCGCGCCCGTTGTTCGATGTTACGACTTTCGCCGCAAGCAGCGCGCAGATGGCCCCTGCCAGTTGCGCGGCAACGAATCCCAGAACATCGACAGGAGCAATGCCCGCGAAAGTGTCGGTGAGACTGCGCGCGACGGTGATCGCGGGATTGGCAAAGCTGGTCGAGGAGGTGAACCAGCAGCCCGCCGCGATGTAAAGCGCGACGCTCAGCGGAACCGACCGATTGTTTGCCTCGCGCGTGGCGAGGATCGTCAGCAACAGGCCGATTGTCGCGATGAACTCGCCCGCCCACTGGCCCACGCCAGTTCGCACGGTGGTGCTCGATTGCAGGATTGGCAGGTCGAACATGAGGTGCGCGGCCCACACGCCGAGGATCCCGCCGCCTAGCTGCGTCGCGAGATAGGCCAGCGCCAGACCGGCCCCGATCTCCCGGCGCAGGCTGAACACCAGCGTCACCGCCGGATTGAAATGCGCGCCCGAAACCGGCCCCAGCATGGTGATTAGCACGTAGAGGATCGCTGCGGTTGCCAGCGTGTTGCCGAGCAGCGCGATGGCGACGTTTCCGCCTGCAAGGCTCTCGGCCATGATGCCTGATCCGACGACCGTTGCGAACAGGAAGAAGCTGCCGAGCGCCTCGGCAAACAGCGGCCGGATCATGCCGCGCCTTCCATCGCGCCGATTTCCGCCAGCCATGCCTGCAAGGCATCGCGTGCCATCGTCTCGAATGGCAGGGCGAGCAGCGCCTCGGCGCGCATGGTGATCCAGTCCCAGGTCTGCGCGAAAGCGGCATCGACTGCCGCGTTGTCACCGCTTACCGCTGCCGGATCAGGCAGGCCCCAATGCGCCCGCACCGGCGCATCGGGGCCGGTGAACACGTTCCAAATCTTGGAATGGAGGCCCGCGGTGTCGATGCCGCGCTTGGCCAACAGGCGCAGCGCTCCCGGATGCACCGCGCCCTTGGGCTGGCTCCCCGCGCTGAACGCGGCAAGCCGGCCGGCACCGCGGGTGTTGAGAATCACCTCGCCAAGGATCGAGCGGTCGGAATTGCCCGTGCACAGGACCAGCACATTCATCCTCGTGTGCCTCAGCAGCAGGAAGTAGCAGGGACCGCTGCTTGCGGCACGCAGCACGCGCCACCGGCTGCCTCGGCGTTGGCGAGTTGTTCGAGATCGGGGCTGCCGCCATAAGTGGTGTTGCCGCCACTGGTCAGGAAGGCTTCCCACACCACCCCGTCGGGATCGGTGATCCAGCTTTTTTCGGACTTGGCATAGCAGCAGGTGGTCGCGCCTTCCTCCAGAACTGGGCGGTTCGCGGCGTTGAGGCGAGCATAGACCGCGGCGAGTTCGGCTGCATCATCGACCTGCAGGCCGACATGCTCGATACCCTTCGACGCCCCTTCACGCATCGAAATCGCGAAGTTGACCCGCGGGTCTTCGAGCATCCACTTGGCGTAGTCGGTCTTTACCACCGACGGTGCGGCACCGAACAAGTGGGTGTAGAAGGCGATCGAAGTATCGAGGTCGGTCACGCCGACATGCATGTGGAAGCGCTTCATCGGGCTGGCTCCTTGTCAGGTTGCGGGTTGTCAGGTTGTGGGGCGCAGACGGCCGTTTCCTCGCAAGGCAGGCCGCTGCAGCAATTCTCGGTGAGGTAGGCTATCAGCCCGTTCATCGCGCCGTAGTGTGCCACATAGATGATCGAACGGCTCTCGCGTCGCTGTGTCACGAGCCCGGCATGGGCAAGTTGGGCGAGGTGGAAGCTCATCGATGAAGCAGGAATCCCGAGCTTGTGGGCGATCTCGCCTGCTGGCACCCCTTCGGCACCCGTCTGAACGAGTAACCGAAAGGCGGCAAGCCGATGCTCCTGTGCGAGGGCCGCGAGTGCTTGAATGACATTTGCAGGTTGCATGAGAGCCTTCAATTATTCGATAATTATGGAAATAACGAATTGAGCGGGACGGTCAATCCCCTACACTCTGGCTTGACCCCCAAACCAAACCCGCCTAGGAGCCCGCATCTTCCGGGGCCATCCCCGGTATGAGCTGAACATTGGCGGTGCGTCTCTCCCTTGCGGAAAAGGCAGCCGACAAAGTAACCCGGTGGCCGAAGGGCCGGATTTGCGGGTGGAGCGTTTCAGTCTCTTCGTCGTTCCAGCGCGCAGCTGGAAACGTCCGCCGCCAGCCTTGCGCTTGCGGCCAGCGGTCCCGGGTCAAGCCCGGGATGACGATTGGGCTCATCCTCTCCTCCCTCACCATCCGGCACCCGTGCCTCTAGCCTCGTCGGGAAGGCCAGCGCGGTTTTGCGCATTGGCCGAGGGAAAGCGCGGAGCCCCTCCAGGAAAAGTGGGCACCGGTTTTCCGCCCGGAAGGGGCGACCCTGATCGGGCAAGTCGCCCGATCAGAAACCAAAGGTGAAGTGAGAACTTAATGCCGACGATCAACCAGCTGGTCCGCAAGGGCCGCGTTCCGCAGAAGGCCAAGTCCAAGGTCCCTGCGATGGAACAGAACCCGCAGAAGCGCGGTGTCTGCACCCGCGTCTACACGACGACCCCGAAGAAGCCGAACTCGGCGCTGCGCAAGGTGGCCAAGGTCCGCCTGACCAACCAGCGCGAAGTCATCAGCTACATCCCCGGCGAAGGCCACAACCTGCAGGAACACAGCGTCGTGCTGATCCGCGGCGGGCGTGTGCGCGACCTTCCCGGCGTGCGCTACCACGTGCTGCGCGGCGTGCTCGACACGCAGGGTGTCAAGGATCGCAAGAAGAGCCGCTCGAAGTACGGCGCCAAGCGTCCGAAGTAATGGCCTTTCCGCCGTCCCGGGCTTGACCCGGGATCCCGCTGTTCTGGTTGCTCGCGCGGGCCCTAGAAAACAAGCGGGGCCCCGGATCAGGTCCGGGGCGGGGTATCAAGAAATTTTGGAGACAAGCAAATGTCACGTCGTCGCCGTCCCGAAAAGCGGGTCATCCTGCCCGATCCCCAGTACGGGGATCAGATCCTGTCGAAGTTCATGAACAACCTCATGCTCGACGGTAAGAAGGCTGTTGCCGAAAAGATCGTCTATGGCGCGCTTGCCACGGTGGAAGCGAAGGCCAAGGCCGATCCGATCCAGCTGTTCCATGATGCGCTCAACAATGTGAAGCCGCAGGTCGAAGTGCGCAGCCGCCGCGTTGGTGGTGCGACCTATCAGGTGCCTGTGGAAGTCCGCCCCGAGCGGGCCCAGGCGCTCGCGATCCGCTGGCTGATCACCGCTGCGCGCGGTCGTCCGGAAACCACCATGTCGGCGCGCCTCTCGGGCGAGCTGATGGATGCGGCCAACAATCGCGGCAATGCGGTCAAGAAGCGGGAAGATACCCACCGTATGGCCGACGCCAACCGCGCCTTCTCGCACTACCGCTGGTAACGCTGCGGTCAGCGAAAGCGGCCGCCCCGGCGTAAAAAGGAGCGGCCGGTCTTTCCGCTGTCACATATGCAACTATATGGAGCGCGCGCGGGGCCGTGTTGGCCTGGTACCGCTCCTCCAACGCTCAAGGAAATCACCATGGCACGCAGCCATCCGATCGACCGCTACCGCAATATCGGCATTATGGCGCATATCGACGCCGGCAAGACCACCACGACCGAGCGGATCCTGTTCTACACCGGCAAGTCCTACAAGATCGGCGAAGTGCACGATGGCGCGGCGACGATGGACTGGATGGAGCAGGAGCAGGAGCGCGGGATCACGATCACATCCGCCGCGACGACCTGCTTCTGGTCGGTCGCCGATGGTCCCGAGCACCGCATCAACATCATCGACACCCCGGGGCACGTCGACTTCACCATCGAAGTCGAACGCAGCTTGCGCGTCCTCGACGGCGCGGTCGCCTGCTTCGACGGCGTGGCAGGTGTTGAACCGCAATCCGAAACCGTATGGCGCCAAGCCGACAAATACGGCGTGCCCAGAATGTGCTTCATCAATAAGTTGGACCGCACCGGCGCCAACTTTAAGTACTGCGTGCAGTCGATCATCGATCGTCTGGGTGCCAAGCCGGCTGTGCTTTACATCCCGATCGGTCTCGAAGCCGATCTGAAGGGCCTCGTCGATCTCGTGCACAACCGTGCGATCATCTGGAAGGACGAAGCGCTGGGCGCCGAGTTCTTCTACGAGGACATCCCGGCCGACCTGGCTGACGAAGCCGCGGTCTATCGCAGCGAGCTGATCGAACTCGCCGTCGAGCAGGACGACGAGGCGATGGAAGCCTATCTCGAAGGCAACGAGCCCGACGTGGCAACGCTGAAGGCGCTGATCCGCAAGGGCACGCTCAACCAGTCGTTCGTCCCGGTGTGCTGCGGTTCAGCGTTCAAGAACAAGGGCGTCCAGCCCCTGCTCGACGCGGTGGTTGATTATCTGCCGTCGCCGCTCGACATTCCTGACGTCCAGGGCGTCAAGATGGACAGCGACGAGCCCGACAGCCGTCCCGCGACCGACGAAGCGCCGTTCAGCGCGCTTGCATTCAAGGTCATGAACGATCCGTTCGTCGGCAGCTTGACCTTCATCCGCATCTATTCGGGTACGCTCGGCAAGGGCACCTACCTGAACTCTGTGAAGGACAAGAAGGAAAAGGTTGGCCGTATGCTGGAAATGCATGCGAACGAGCGCAAGGATGTGGACGAAGCCTTCGCGGGCGACATCATCGCGCTTGCCGGCATGAAGGAAACTACCACCGGCGATACGCTGTGCGCTAGCAATGCGCCGATCGTGCTCGAGCGGATGGAATTCCCCGAGCCGGTGATCGAACTGTCGGTGGAACCCAAGACCAAGGCTGACCAGGAAAAGATGGGCATCGCGCTCAACCGCCTGTCGGCCGAAGATCCCTCGTTCCGGGTTTCGACCGATCACGAAAGCGGCCAGACCATCATCAAGGGCATGGGCGAACTGCACCTCGACATCATCGTCGATCGCATGAAGCGCGAGTTCAAGGTCGAAGCCAACGTCGGCGCGCCGCAGGTGGCTTACCGCGAATACCTCGCCCGCGAAGTCGAAGTCGATTACACCCACAAGAAGCAGTCGGGCGGCTCGGGCCAGTTCGGCCGCGTGAAGGTGACCGTGATCCCTGGCGAACGCGGTCAGGGCGTGATCTTCGAAGACGTCATCAAGGGCGGTAACATTCCGCGCGAATACATCCCGGCGATCGAAAAGGGCTTCCGCGAACAGGCGGCCAGCGGTCACCTCGTCGGCTTCCCGATCATCGATTTCAGCATCAAGCTGACCGATGGCGCGTACCACGACGTCGACTCGAGCGCGATCGCGTTCGAAATCGCCGCCCGCGGTGCGATGCGTGAAGTCGCGCAGAAGGCGGGTATCAAGCTGCTCGAGCCGATCATGAAGGTTGAAGTGGTGACCCCCGATGATTACCTTGGTGACGTCATCGGCGACCTCAACAGCCGGCGCGGACAGATCCAGGGCACCGACACCCGCGGCAATGCCCAGGCGGTCGAGGCTTTCGTGCCGCTCGCCAACATGTTCGGCTACGTCAATGAACTGCGCTCGTTCACGCAAGGCCGTGCGCAGTACTCCATGCAATTCTCGCACTATGACGAGGTTCCGGCCAACGTCGCAGCCGAGGTCAAGGAGAAACTTGCCTAAGCTGCGCCAGCAGTCTAGGGGCGGCGCCTGATTCAGCGGGCACCGCCGTTTTTCCCGCGAACACATCGTTTCATTCAAGAAGGTACACCAGAGAAATGGCTAAGGAAAAATTCCAGCGGAACAAGCCGCACTGCAACATCGGCACCATCGGCCACGTTGACCATGGCAAGACCACGCTGACGGCTGCGATCACCAAGGTGATGGCTGAAACCTACGGCGGCGCGGCCGTCGACTTCGCCAACATCGACAAGGCTCCGGAGGAGCGCGAGCGCGGGATCACCATCTCGACCGCCCACGTCGAGTATGAATCGGCAGCGCGTCACTACGCTCACGTCGACTGCCCGGGCCACGCTGACTACGTGAAGAACATGATCACCGGTGCCGCCCAGATGGACGGCGCGATCCTGGTGGTGAACGCTGCCGACGGCCCGATGCCGCAGACCCGCGAGCACATCCTGCTCGCCCGTCAGGTCGGCGTGCCGGCCCTGGTCGTGTACATGAACAAGGTCGACCAGGTTGACGACGAGGAAATCCTCGAACTCGTCGAACTCGAAGTGCGCGAGCTGCTCTCGTCGTATGACTTCGATGGCGACAACATTCCGATCATCAAGGGTTCGGCTCTGGCCGCTCTCGAAGGCCGCGATGACAGCATCGGCAAGGATTCGGTGATTGCGCTGATCGAAGCTGTCGACAGCTTCATCCCGCAGCCCGACCGGCCGATCGACAAGCCGTTCCTGATGCCGATCGAAGACGTGTTCTCGATCTCGGGTCGCGGCACCGTGGTGACCGGCCGTATTGAAACCGGCATCGTCAACGTCGGCGACGAAGTCGAAATCGTCGGCATCAAGGACACCCGCAAGACGACTGTCACCGGCGTGGAAATGTTCCGAAAGCTGCTCGATCGCGGTGAAGCTGGCGACAACGTCGGCGCCCTGATCCGCGGCGTTGCCCGTGAAGAAGTCGAGCGCGGCCAGGTGCTGTGCAAGCCCGGTACGGTCAAGCCGCACACCGAGTTCGAAGCCGAAGTCTACGTGCTGTCGAAGGACGAAGGTGGCCGTCACACGCCGTTCTTCGCCAATTATCGCCCGCAGTTCTACTTCCGCACCACCGACGTGACCGGCGAAGTGATCCTTCCCGAAGGCACCGAAATGGTGATGCCGGGCGATAACGTGTCGATCGGCGTGAAGCTGATCGCTCCGATCGCCATGGACGAAGGTCTTCGCTTCGCGATCCGCGAAGGCGGCCGCACCGTGGGTTCGGGCGTCGTTGCCAAGATCACCAAGTAAGGTTTTTCTCCCGCTAGGGAGCTGACTGAACGCAAAATTGGCCCGGCCACTCGGATGAGCTGCCGGGCCTTTTTATGTGAGGGCAGGGCAGGACTCACGGGAAGTGAGCGGTCATTTCGCGGTCACGCAATTTCCTTTCAGATGGGTCTTGCAACAACGGGGCGCTCCCCGTATAGGCCCGCATCCGCAGACGAGATTCGTCCCGTCTGTCACGCAATTCAATGAGGCGGCCCGCTCACGGGATACCGGATGAGAGCGGCTCCGGCCTTTGTTTTTTGGGAAATGCCGGGTAGCTGGCGGATCCTTGGCTCTTTCGCATCGGTAGTAGGACATGGAAGCTCAGAATATCCGCATTCGCCTCAAGGCGTTCGACCACCGCGTTCTGGATCAGGCCACCGGCGAAATCGCCGATACGGCCCGCCGGACCGGCGCTCTTATTCGTGGCCCCATTCCCCTGCCGACGCGTATCGAGAAGTTCACCGTGAACCGCGGCCCCCACGTCGACAAGAAGTCGCGCGAGCAGTTTGAGGTGCGCACCTACAAGCGGCTGCTCGATATTGTGCAGCCCAACGCCCAGACGGTCGACGCGCTGATGAAGCTCGATCTGGCTGCTGGCGTGAATGTCGAGATCAAGCTGGCCTAAGCCAGCCGAAATGCCCCTGCTTTAGTAGGGGCCTCTATCGTTGGGGCTTCGATGCCTCATCTGACGATAGGGTGGATACCGCCGGATGAACTATCCGGGCTGCGTCCCCCGTCTCGCTCCAGCGGCCATCCGGCCAGCGGAGCATTCAGCCCGGACGGGGCGATGCATGACAATTCGGGCTGAACTGGGCTGCGGCGCTTTGCCGTGGCTCGCCAAGCACCTTGCGGATGGTCCGCGGGTGCCTCTGTTGAGGAGTAACTGACGATGCGCACCGGCGTTATCGCAAAGAAAGTCGGGATGACCCGCCTTTTCCAGGAGGACGGACGGCACGTGCCTGTGACCGTTCTCGCGCTGGAAGATTGCCAGGTGGTTTCGCACCGCACCGCTGACCGCGATGGCTACTTCGCGGTCCAACTTGGCGCGGGCGAAGCCAAGCAGAAGAATGTCGCCAAGCCGCAGCGCGAGCATTTCGCGAAGGCTGACGTTGGCCTCAAGAAGCAGGTCGCTGAATTCCGCGTCGCTGACGCCGATGGCCTCGTGCCGGTCGGCGCGACGATCAGCGCCGAGCATTTCATCGCCGGACAGATGGTCGACATCACCGGCCACACGCAGGGCAAGGGCTTCGCCGGCGCCATGAAGCGCTGGGGCTTCGGCGGTATGCGCGCCACCCACGGCGTCTCGATCTCGCACCGTGCCCACGGTTCGACGGGTAACCGTCAGGATCCGGGCCGCGTGTTCAAGGGCAAGAAGATGGCCGGCCATATGGGCAACCGTCAGCGCACCCAGCAGAACCTCGAAATCGTCCGTACCGACGCCGAGCGCGGTCTCCTCTTCGTCAAGGGCTCGGTCCCGGGCGCGAAGAATGGCTGGCTGCTCGTTCGCGATGCGGTGAAGCTGCCGCTTCCCGACGGCGTGCCGTTCCCCGGCGCGATCCTCTCGAAGCACGCGCCTGTCGTTGAAGAGACCCCTTCGGTGGTTGAAGCGGCTGCCGAAGAAGCCATCGTGAACGAAGCTGTCGAAACCGACGCTCCGGCCGCTGAAGAAAACAAGGAAGGCTGAGCCATGAAGATCAAGGTTCAGAACATCGAGGGCAAGGCCTCCGGTGATATCGAACTGTCGGATGACGTGTTCGGCATCGAGCCGCGCGCCGACATCCTGCACCGGGTCGTGACCTGGCAGCTCGAAAACCGCCGCGGCACCGCCCGCCCGACGCGTGAGCGTTCGGACGTGGCCCGCACCGGCAAGAAGTTCGGCAAGCAGAAGGGCGGCGGTACCGCCCGTCACGGCGACCGTGCAGCTCCGATCTTCATCGGCGGCGGCAAGGCCCATGGTGCACGCAAGCGGGACTTCGAGCAGTCGCTCAATAAGAAGATCCGCGCGCTCGGCCTCAAGATGGCACTTTCGAGCAAGGCCAAGGACGGCCTGGTTGTGGTCGACAGCCTCGCGCTGACCGATGCCAAGACCAAGCTGCTCAAGGGCCACCTCGCCAAGGCCGGTCTTTCGGGCAAGGTGCTGGTGATCGACGGCGAACAGGTCGATGCCGGTTTCAAGAAGGCCGCTGGCAACCTGCCGGGCATCAACGTGATGCCGGCGATGGGTGCCAACGTCTACGACATCCTCAACCACGACACGCTGGTGCTGACCAAGGCCGCCGTCGAGAAGCTGGAGGCGCGTTTCAATGGCTAAGAAGCAGACCGTCGATGCACGTCACTACGACGTGATACTCGCGCCCCACATCACCGAAAAGTCGACGCTCGCAAGCGAGCACAATGCTGTGGTCTTCAAGGTCTCGGGCAGCGCGACCAAGCCGCAGATCAAGGAAGCCATCGAAGCGATCTACGACAAGAAGGTCGTCGCGGTGAACACCCTGGTCGTCAAAGGCAAGACCAAGCGCTGGAAGGGCAAGCCCTACACGCGTTCCGATGTGAAGAAGGCCATTGTCACCCTCGCCGAGGGTGAAATGATCGACGTCACCAGCGGTATCTGAGGCCAAGGGACAGGACACGAACAATGGCACTCAAGAACTATAAGCCGACCAGTCCCGCGCGCCGCGGTCTGATTCTGGTCGACAAGTCGGCCCTGTGGAAGGGCAAGCCGGTCAAGGCGCTTACCGAAGGCAAGCGCAAGACCGGTGGCCGCAACAACAAGGGCCATGTCACCTCGCGTGGCATCGCCGGTGGTCACAAGCAGAAGTACCGCTTCATCGACTTCAAGCGTCGCAAGTGGGATATGCCAGGCACCGTCGTGCGTCTCGAGTATGACCCGAACCGCACCGCCTTCATCGCGCTGGTGGAGTACGAAGACGGCGAGCAAGCCTATATCATCGCTCCGCAGCGTCTTGCTGTCGGCGATCAGGTTGTGGCGGGCGAAAAGACCGACACCAAGCCGGGCAACGCGATGTTGCTGGGCCAGATGCCGGTCGGCACCATCTGCCACAATGTGGAGATGAAGCCGGGTAAGGGCGGCCAGATCGCGCGCTCGGCCGGCACCTATGTGCAGGTCGTGGGCCGTGACCGCGCGATGGTCATCGTGCGCCTCAACTCGGGCGAGCAGCGTTATCTGCGCGCCGATTGCATGGGCACGGTGGGTGCGGTGTCGAACCCCGACAACGCCAACCAGAATTTCGCCAAGGCTGGCCGCAAGCGTTGGATGGGCGTCCGCCCGCTGACCCGCGGCGTTGCGAAGAACCCGGTCGACCACCCGCATGGTGGTGGTGAAGGCCGGACCTCGGGCGGTCGCCATCCGGTGACGCCGTGGGGTAAGCCGACCAAGGGTGCTCGCACGCGCCATAACAAGCAGACGGACAAAATGATCATCCGTTCGCGTCACGCGAAGAAGAAGAGGTAAGAGACGATGGCACGTTCCGTCTGGAAAGGCCCGTTTGTCGAGCTGAGCCTTCTGAAGAAGGCTGAAAGCGCGCAGGAAGCGAGCAACACCAAGCCGATCAAGACCTGGTCGCGGCGCTCGACTGTGCTGCCGCAGTTCGTCGGGCTCACCTTCAATGTCTATAACGGGCACAAGTTCATTCCCGTTACGGTTTCAGAAGAAATGGTCGGCCACAAGCTCGGCGAATTTGCGCCTACGCGCACGTTCCCCGGTCACGCTGCCGACAAGAAGGGCAAGCGCTAATGGGCAAGGCAAAAGCACCCCGCCGCGTCGGCGATAACGAGGCGCTGGCCGTCGGCACCACGATCCGTGGCTCGGCGCAGAAGCTCAACCTCGTTGCGGCCCTGATCCGCGGCAAGAAGGCTGAAGAGGCGTTGAATATCCTCGCCTTTTCGAAGCGGGCAATGGCGCGCGATGCGAGCAAGGTGCTCGCCTCGGCGATCGCCAATGCCGAGAACAACCACAACCTCGACGTTGATGCGTTGATCGTGGCGGAAGCCTCGGTCGGCAAGTCGGTGACGATGAAGCGGTTCCACACCCGCGGCCGCGGCAAGTCGACGCGCATCCTCAAGCCGTTCAGCCGGCTGCGGATCGTCGTGCGTGAAGCAGAAGAGGCGTAAACCATGGGCCAGAAGAGCAATCCGATCGGTCTGCGCCTGCAGATCAACCGCACCTGGGACAGCCGCTGGTACGCCGAAGGGCGTGACTATGCGGGCCTGCTCAAGGAAGACCTCGCGATCCGCAAGTATGTGATGGAAAACTTGCCGCAGGCAGCGATTTCCAAGGTCGTGATCGAGCGTCCGGCCAAGCTGTGCCGCGTTTCGATCTATGCCGCGCGTCCGGGCGTCATCATCGGCAAGAAGGGCGCGGACATCGAGAAGCTGCGTTCGAAGCTTGCCTCGATGACCGCCAGCGAAGTGAAGCTGAACATCGTAGAGATCCGCAAGCCGGAAATCGATGCCAAGCTCGTCGCTCAGGGCATCGCTGACCAGCTGATCCGCCGCGTGGCGTTCCGCCGTGCGATGAAGCGCGCCATGCAGTCGGCCATCCGGCTCGGTGCCGAGGGGATCAAGATCACCTGTGGTGGCCGTCTTGGCGGCGCGGAAATCGCGCGGGTT
>Ga0315904_10005758_pt1 | contig 17127 bp, 13 predicted proteins | sample LakEriMetagenome_6_FD_203529 | JGI IMG/M metagenome (GOLD analysis project Ga0315904, IMG submission 203529) | Freshwater fungal communities from buoy surface, Lake Erie, Ohio, United States - Buoy 12 MA120 | ecosystem: Environmental > Aquatic > Freshwater > Lake | place: USA: Lake Erie, Ohio...
AATGTGGTGAATGTGATTAATGTCTTCGACTCAAATGTATCGTTAAGACTACTGCGTTTTAACTTTTTTCTTGATGGCGTAACTTCTGTTCAGGTTGAAGCCGATCGACCACTGGCCGAAATTATCCCTCACCGGATTAGCCGAAAGCTGAGGCAAGTTGCTGGCGAATGAACTATTGGTAAAGAAGAATTGGAAGATGTGTCCGCCTGTATCCCAGTCGTACCCGAGCGAGATCAGATTTGGCGAGTAGCTTACAATCGCACCTGTTTTATCAACAACGTTTTCGTACCCGTTCAGCTGCCGGTTGTATTCAAACGTAATGGCTTGTTTGTCGCTTAGTTTAACACGTCCACCGAGACCGACAGAAAAAACGGTGTGCGCATCTGAGTTTCCATAGGCAACAATGTTCCTGTGGATGATAGCCGGTGTTAATTGCAGAGACAACAAGTCTGAAAATTTCCGCCCGATCAACAACTGGTTGAGGTAGGAAAACCTGTTCCAGTAGAAATTATTGGGCGACTCCAGTTGCTTGGATGCATTGAAATTAGCAGTGGATACCCATGCCACACTTACCGGATAATTTCTGACCCCGCTCTGCTGCCGTAGAAGCTTGAACTTGGCCGTACCTTCCATGGTGCTTGCGCCTGCCCAGGCTATGCCGAGGTTCATCCAACGAATGGGAGTATAGTCGAACGACATATACGTACTGGCAAAGCTCGCGTTCAAACCGAATAAACGGGCCAGGTTGGATACACCTTCGTTCTTGTCCCAAATAGCTCCAAAATGGTGAATGATCATAAACTGGAGGTTTCCATCCCCAGTCATTTCCACACTATGCATATTGATTACACGGGTGGACTTAAACGTGGCGATGGTGATATTCTCCTTCACTTTCGAAGAATCTTCCTTGACGAGGTCTGCCAGCAGGTCATCTTGTGCAACTGCTGCACTGCAGAACATCATTGACATCAGGCCGATCCAAAATTTCCTTTTCATATCCATGGATTGAAATGTTATGGCTAGTTCAACTTAAACGAAATCGTTGCATCCAGTGGGGTCGCTTCCGCGAGTTTAGGCTTTACCATATCCGGGATGGCGATATTATAATCTGCCGCTTTAATATTGAACAAGCATTTGAAAGTTGCTACTCCTCCCTTGACGCTAAGTGTTACCGGCGATGTGAAATCGCGGGATACTCCGTGCATCTCTACCTTACCCTCAGAACTCATCTTATATTCTCCGTCTTTCGTCAACATGGCTTTATCAAAACCAGTGAGTTTGCCGCGATAAGTACCATTTGGGAACTTATTGGTGTGCAGGTAATTCTCGTTGAAATGCTCTTCCAAAAGGGCATTATTAAAATGGAAGCTCTTCATCGGAACCAGAAAAGCCACTTCTGATGTTTCCACTTTCAGTACAGCCGTACCTTCCTTGCTCAACGCTGCATATTCCTTATTGGACTGGTTCTTATTGGGATTGAAATAGATGTTACCATCCCTTGTTTTGTAAGTCTGCGCACAGACCACCGTGGTGATCATCACCAGGATACCTGCCAGTAAGATTTTTTCCATGTTGACCATTTTATTCAGTTTAGTGTTTGTTTAAGAATTAGTTTTTAGGGGCTCCCTGTGAATACCAGGCCAGGAAAGTCAGTGAAGTTGATGACGCAATACTGAACGGACCTCCGGGGTGACCCTGCTGACCTTGGGTCCTCATCATCAACTTGATGGTTGAGGAATCAGCACGCATGGCATTGTAATCAAGCGTAACCGCTGATCCTCCATGGCAAGTGCTTCCCGTACAATCGGTACGATAGATAGGGACGATGTTTTTGTCGTAGGTCACCGGCCCTGTGATGGGTGGTGGTACGAAATCGTCTTTAGCGCCCTGATCATACCACTTCCTGACTATACTGGCCTGTGAAGGCGTAAAGAAAATGGAACCTTCGCCAGGGTGCGCGCCGCCCTTGGCCATGTCGTTCAAACCCGTTGAGCGGGCTTGGATGGCAGAATAATAAATGGTATCATTCCAGGAGAATTTGATTTGTCGTGAGGTACCATTGTTATGACATCCACAAGCACCACTGGTCATAATGGGTACTACGTCTTTCCGAAACGAGACCGAATTGATCTGGTTCAGCGTATCCTCAGGGATATCATAGTAGTTCTTGTAGCAGGCCGAAAGCCAGATGATGCTGAACAGAACGGCTGAAAGAAGAGTTGCTTTTCTCATATTGAAAGATTGAAACGCTGACTATTTTCTGATGATGTTTCCTGATTTCCTGTACCGGTAAACACCTGTGCCATCGAGGCCATATTTCCAGATGTCGGGGATATTGGGGTCTGCGAAATACCAGGCTTTAACAAGGGCGATCTCAGCTTTTGAAAATCCGCCGTCCTGATAAGCCATATCGCCATGGTGGTCGAAATTGAAAGCCTTGGTCCGTGGTGACGCTACCACTATGGTAGAATCAATGCGTGAGATCAGGGAACTCGTTGGGTTTCTGGCATTTGAAGGAGATGCTGCCGGAGTGCTTGCGCCAAGGTGGTCACTGAATACATAGAAGCGAACGCCTGAAGCATTGGTATGCTGAGCCGAGCCTGAACTTCTCCGGGCTTTAGGATAAATGGCATCAAAAATAAGATCATCATATGAGTTCAATGGCCCCCGAACATTAGATGCCACGATCGGAGTATTGAAGGTCTTGTACGGCCTGAAAGATGCATTGGCCACCGTATCAGCATAGAACTTCCGAACGCTATCCTTATAAGCATTCCATACTTGGGAAAGCTTGGGTTCTTTCAACTGAGCGAAATTCCGAAATGCACCACTGGGCTCGGTGAATGTGAAATTAACCGTGTCGCCAGGGGCAACGGGTATCAGATTCCTTCTGGCCCATGCACCACCTACGGTAGCCTGGTTATGGCAATTCGCTGAGCCGCATCCGTTGACGAGCAGCGAAACTGCAGCAGGTCGAAAATCCACAAGACCCGGCCTTTCATTCGCGCCATTTTTTATCCAATTATAAATTTTTGTCTTATCTGAGGTGGACAGATCCACACCATAATTCACGGGGGGCATGGCCTTCACCACATCGCTGGTAGTGACCAACTGGTAGAGCTTACTTGCTTCAGGATTCCCCGGGGTAACCAGTGCCTTGATCTCTGCGTAATTCGTAAGCCTGGGTTTAATGCCGCCACCATGACAGGCTGGAGAAGCACAGTTGGTGTTAATAATGGAAAGTACGCCATTGGTCATGATGACGTCATTAACGTCGACAGTTATGTCCCGCTTGTCGATCCATACCGTATCATAAAAAGAGGCATACACGGTTGAATCAGGATTAACTACATTCCTGGAGATCAAGGGCGCATTTACACCTTCCTTGGTACATTGCACCGCCATCACGATCACAGCTAGGATCAGCGCTGAAGTAGTGAAAGCTTTTTTAAACCGGTAATTGTCCATATCAATGGATTTAAGAATGATTTGAACTGTATCTAATTGTTGTTACAGTTATGTGACAAAGGTTACTTACGCAGATATGAATTCCTGTGACGATGATCTGTGCACAGTATGACGTTAGTCATGAGAAATCAGCTAATGTTTGGACATTTTTGAACTTCAACAACTCAAACATCTTATTATGGCAATCAGCAAAACTTTTAAGAATATTCTGATCATCGGCTTCGTATTGGGAGTGATCATTGGCAGTTGGGCGATCTGGTATGTGTTCTATAAACCACACCGCGACGTCAGTGCAGAGAAGCCTGCATATGAACTTACCAGCCAGGCACTATCAGATGCCTTCAAAACTGATCAGAATACCCTGGCAAAATATGTTGACAAAGCCATTCTCGTGGAAGGTGCGGTCACTGGTATCGAAGGAAAACATGTTTCACTGGGAAACATCGTTTGCAGTCTTGATTCAACAAATGCCTCCAAAGCAGCCACACTAAAAAACGGTGACCGCGTGAAGATCCAGGGACGACTTACTTCCTATAATGACCTGATGGAAGAGATCATCATGGATAATTGTGTTATCAAATAAGTATAAGGGTCCACCCGGCAACGCTTAATGGTCATTAGGAAAAGCGGAGAAAACGAGAAAATTTCCGGTGTGATACCCTTCCGTGGAAATAACTTAATTTGAAGTGCAATCTGGCAGGATGAAGTTAAGCAAGCTCAAAAAAATCATTGGCCCAAGCATCATTACAGGAGCCAGTGATGATGACCCTTCAGGTATAGCAACATATACCCAGGCCGGGGCGGGATTCGGGCTTCAGTTTTTATGGACGGCCATTGTTACCTGGCCCATGATGGTGGTGGTCCAGGAAATGTGCGCGAGGATAGGCATCGTCACCAGAAAAGGCCTTACCGGCATCCTGAAAAAACATTATCCAAAGCCTGTATTATGGGCGATGATCGTATTCAGTTTTCCCGCGATCATCCTAAACATCAGTGCGGACCTCGCCAGCATGGGCGCGGTGTCAAACCTGCTGTTTCCCACGATACCTTCACCAGCATTTGCCATCTTCTATTGCGCGCTGCTGCTGTTCAACCTCATCAAGCTATCGTACCGAAAAATTGCTACGGTCCTGCAGTACTTATGTCTTGTGTTGCTATGCTACCTCATCGTCCCCTTTCTTTCTGCGCAAGATTGGGGTGCCATTATCAAATCTACGTTTATTCCTTCCTTTACATTTGACGATGCCTCGATCAGCATTTTTGTTGCCATCCTCGGCACTACCATTTCACCCTATCTTTTTTTCTGGCAGACCTCTATGGAAGTGGAAGAAGTCAAAGAAAAAAAGATCATGGTGAACAAGCACGTACTTGATGAAGCAAAGAACGATGTCCGCTCGGGGATGTTTTTTTCAAACCTGATCTTCTACTTCATTGTGCTTACCGCAGGAACTGTGCTGTTTCCGAAGGGTATCACTAAAATTGAAACGGTTGATCAGGCAGCGATAGCACTAAGGCCCCTGGCGGGTGACGGCACTTTCTACCTGTTTGCTTTCGGCGTTGTAGGAACCGGCCTCCTTGCCATTCCTGTGCTCGCAGGCTCCATCTCTTATATGCTTGCAGAAGCGTTTGGATGGAAAGAAGGCCTGAATAAGAAATTTCACGAGGCTAAAGGATTTTATGTAATTCTGATCGTCTCAGTACTTCTTGCGCTGTTTATTGACATTCTCGGCATCAATCCTGTCAAGGCCCTGATCTATACCGCTGTATTGTATGGCATCACCGCGCCCGTTTTGATCGGCATCATCATGCATGTGAGCAATAACAAGAAGATCATGAAACAATATACCAACAACCGAATGAGTAACATCATTGGAGGCATTACGCTGTTGGTAATGACAGCCGCCGCCGTGCTGCTGTTTGTACAATGGCTGAATTGATCATCAGTACTCCTATCGCTCCAACTTAAAACCTTTCTCCAAAGCAGGCCTCTGCGGTGCATTGGCCACTTTCCAACCTGTTCTGTAGATCCATTCAGACATCTTCCTGAGCTTAGCATAATCTATATTCTGCGGATTATCGAGCGGCGTATGATAATCAGGATGCAACAACGTGGTGTACATCAGGGCCGGTATACCCAGCCTCGCATAGGGAAGATGATCACTTCGGAAATACCAGCCTTCAGGATGCGTGACGGCATCCCAGGCCGTATCGATAAAGAACTTTGGGCCTTCTGCATTCGCATTAATGGCCATATTCACCAGGTCCGTGGAGCTTCGATGCGGCTTCACTACGCCAAGGATCGTTGCACTGTCCGGGTGATTACGCCCGATCATATCCCCGTTCAATACCGTAACAATTTGCCCTACAGGAACAGTAGGATGCGCAGAAAAAAATCTTGACCCCAATAATCCACGCTCTTCAGCACCATGGATAACGATCAAAACAGATCTTTTGGGTGGATACCTGATATACGCCCGGCTGGACGCCAGCATCGCAGCAGTTACACTCGCATTATCATCGGCCCCATAATAGATCGAATCTCCATTGACCGGATTTCTTATGCCATGAGCATCAATATGACTGCTCAGCAGAAGATACTCCGACTTTAATTTCGCATCAGTCCCTTCAACTACACCCACAACATTAACAGAAGGGAACTGATATGCTGAGACGATGATATTCGCTTTGAGGTAAGCTTCATTTGCCACTGTGGCGCCCATCGACTTGCGCAACCAGATCACCGGTGTTTGGGAGGTTACCGTTGCCAGCGGACCACCTTCGATATCGTAGTATCCCCGTTTTTGATTCTCTGCCGCGTCGGCCCATGCATGCTCCGCGATCTCATCAGCGATGAATATGATGGCCGCTGCGCCTCTTTTCAAAAGCGGTACTCCGTACTTTGCAAAAACATAACGGTTATACCTCCACGCAGGCAGCGATATGTCAAGGTTAATGCCTTTCCCATTCGCAGATAGCGCCACTATTTTCCCCCTGTAGTCTGCCGTTGTGTCTACGCCCAATGCGTCTCCAAGATATACTATGGGACCATCCAAACGGGCATTGGCCAAATGGGAAACGGCCACATCTTTCCAAAGTTGCATTGGGATCCCATTAATACTGATCGTTGACCTTTCAGAGATCTCGTTGCGCCAAAGATTGAAATATTGAAAATATGTACCCAAGTCACCCGCAGGCTTTATGCCGATAGCCCGGAATTTTTCAGCAAGCCACACCGAAGCATTGAGTTCGTCTGTGGTCCCTCCTCCCCGGCCCCTGTAAACAGGCGCGCACATATCATAAACATCCTTTCTCAGATCAGTTTCTCTTACTTCACTGAGGCCCGGCGGGTCCTGGGAAAATGCTGTAGCAGCAAACAGGAGTAATGGTAAAATAAACTTCATGGGCAGTGCTATTGTATGTTATGCAAGTACTGTATGATCATCTACCTGTTCGCTGCAATGAATGCTTCAGTCATCTGCTCCAATATCCCCAAGGTCACTGTGCCTTGCGAAAGTACCATATCATGAAATGCACGGATGTCGAACTTTGGCCCCAATGCAGTTTCTGCCTTTCTGCGCAACTCGCGGATCTTCAGTTCCCCGATCTTGTACGACACGGCCTGGCCCGGCCAGGCGATATAACGAACGATCTCTGTATTGACTTCGTGCATAGACAGCGCTGTATGATCCGCCAAATAACTCACCGCTTGTTCCTGTGTCCAGCCTTTGGCATGTATACCCACGTCTATAACAAGCCTGCAAGCCCGCCACATATCATAGGTCAATCTGCCAAACCGGCTATAAGGGTCCCGGAAAAATCCCATCTCTGTCCCCAGGTACTCGCTGTACAATGCCCAGCCCTCCCCGAAGGCACTGAGATAATAACTGCGCCTGAAAGCAGGTACGTGCTGAAGTTCCTGAGTCAGCGCAGTCTGCAAGTGGTGCCCTGGCACCGCTTCGTGTAAAGTGAGCGACTCGAGGGCATACAAAGGCCGGCTGCTTAAATTTGTGGTGTTCACCCAATACTCACCTGCACGGGTGCCGCTGATGGGCGCGCCACTATACCGTCCCGCGGTATAACCAGGTGCAAGGAAAGCAGGCACCGGCTGAACACCATAGGGCTGCCTCGGTAGTTTCCCGAAATATTTTGGCAAAACCCAGTCGATTCGCTTGGAAATGAAAGAAGCTTCTTTTAACAAAGCCTCCGGGCTGCTTACATAAAATCTCGGATCTGTCCTGAGCATTGCGATGAAAGCCTTCAGATCGCCGTTAAATTTCACCTCTCGCATCACCTGTTGCATCTCGTCTTCGATCCGGGCCACTTCCTTAAGGCCCGTCTGGTACACATCCTCAAATGGCATCTGCAAGGTGGTAAAATGATCTATGCGCTGCTGGTAAAGGTTCTGTCCGCCTGGCATCTCCGTGGCACCCAATGTTCTCCGCGTGTTTGGAAGATACTCCTCTTCGAAAAACTTTTCTAACCGCACATACTGCGGCACAATGATGCTCCTGATCAATTGCCTGCCACGCTGCTGGTATTTAACCCAATCCTGCTCGCTGATCATCAGCGGCCTCTTAGCCAGTGGACGAAAAAACATACTGCTGTCTACGTCATCGACAATATGACTCTCATAAGTGGAACGAAGCCCTTCAATCACCACGGGCGGCTGGCATATACCCTGTTTCAAGCCCTCGCGTATCAGCGAAAGATGATCGTCCATATAAACCGGGAATACCTGCAGTTTCTTCAGGTACTGCTCCGCCTCCTTACCATTATTGATCAGCGCGCCCGATTCACCTACAAATGCAATGTGAAAACCATAATCACTCAACAACGGATTCAGGTAATGCTTGTATTCATAACTGGCCAGATTGTCTTTATTCTCAAACTCCAGTAAGCTCAGGCTGATCAGGTCATTGGTGTCTAATCCCTTCCTGTTGATCGCCTTCATTTCGCCCTCCATGGCCTTCCTGAACGAATAACTGCGTTCAAAATCCTTTTGCCGGAAACGACCCAGGGGGAAACTGTCCGTATATCTTGCTTTATTGAATGAGTCTATTCTATTGACCACCTTCTTCAGCATGGGGTCTTTCACACCAAACTGAGCAACGATGGATAGCGGAAGAAATAAAACCATGAATAAAACCGTCTTCATACATGGAAGTTAGGCTATAAAATAGAAAAGCTGATAATGCGTAACTTTAGGAAGATGATCACCACTCCAATACTTGGATTGAGGGAAAACCGGAAACAATTCACCCTGCTGGTGATCGTGAACGGTTTTGTTGGGGGAATGATCGGCCTGGAAAGATCCATCCTGCCCAAACTCGCGCAGGACGAATTCCACATCACCAACACCCTGTTCATCCTTTCCTTCATCATCGTCTTCGGCATTTCAAAAGCCATTACGAACTATTTCACCGGCGCCCTCGCCAATACCTGGGGAAGGAAAAACCTGCTCATCATCGGCTGGATCCTGGCGCTCCCCCTGCCCCTGATCCTCATGTACGCCCCCAACTGGAATTGGATCCTGTTGTCCAATATCTTACTCGGCATACACCAGGGCCTGACCTGGAGCAGCACGGTAGTGATGAAGATCGATCTCGTTGGCGAAAAACAGCGCGGGCTCGCCATGGGCATCAATGAATTCGCCGGATACGTCTCCGTAGCCGCCATCGCTTTCATCACCGGATACATCGCTGATCATTATGGCGTTCGCCCCTATCCCTTTGTCATCGGCTTTGTCATGGCCCTGATCGGCCTGCTGCTGAGTTGGATCATTGTAAAAGACACGCGCGGCCACGTTGCGGCTGAATCATCCTCCTCGGACATACCCAGGTTGAAAAAAGTTTTTTCCGATACCACCTGGCGTCATCCCGAGCTCGGCTCCATTACCCAGGCAGGACTGATCAACAACCTGAACGATGGCATGGCATGGGGACTCTTCCCCATTCTACTCAGCGCCAAAGGATTCTCCCTGACAGAGATCGGCACCATCACGGCCATCTACCCGGCCGCTTGGGGATTCGGTCAATTGATCACCGGAAAGATGGGTGACCGATACTGTAAAAAAGACCTGCTGTACTCCGGTATGATGCTGCAGGGTGTTGTGCTGTTCTTCTTTCCCTTTGCACAGGACCTCTGGCAGTTCATCACGCTGGCACTCCTGCTGGGCTGGGGCACCGCCCTGGTCTATCCCACTTTCCTGTCCGGTATCGCAGAAAAAACCCATCCGCAGGACCGGGCAAAAAGCCTTGGCATATTTCGTCTCTGGCGGGACCTGGGCTATGCCATTGGTGCCGTTCTCACAGGACTGGTCTCGGCCTGGGTAAGCATCAGTATGGCGATCATGCTGGTAGCCGTATTGACCATCGTCTCAGGCATCATCATTCACCTGAGAATGAAATGCACTGCCCCTCCTGGTATGCCCCACCGGCCCCTTTTACCTCATTAATCTCAGTCAAACCGCTGATTTGCGTCATTAAATAGGGCTGGACTCTCGAGTAATTTGCAACCATACATCATCCCTTAAAGTCCTTTTATGGAAGCATTACATATCCCCAAACACCTTGGTAAGCCAGAAAACCTATCTATTATGGACGGCAACGAAGCTGCCGCCTATATCGCTTACAAGACCAATGAAGTCTGCGCCATCTACCCCATCACCCCTTCTTCCACCATGGGCGAATGGGCAGATGAATGGAGCGCTAAAGGCATCAAAAACATCTTTGGTCAGGTGCCCCGCGTTATGGAAATGCAAAGTGAAGCCGGTGCCGCAGGCGCCATTCACGGTGCTCTCCAGGGCGGCGCACTGGCTACTACATTTACCGCTTCCCAGGGTCTGCTGCTGATGATCCCCAACATGTACAAGATCGCCGGCGAACTGACCCCTACCGTATTTCATATAGCAGCCAGAACCCTCGCCACACACGCCTTATCCATCTTCGGAGACCATTCCGATGTAATGGCCACAAGGTCAACTGGCTTCGCCATGCTATTTGGAAACACACCACAAGAGGTGATGGATATGGCGCTCATTGCACAGTCGACCACACTGAAAACCAGGGTGCCTTTCTTAAACATATTCGACGGATTCAGAACCTCACATGAACTGAATGAAGTGGAAGTGCTGTCTGACGATGTGATCAATGCCATGATCGATGGCGATATGGTCAACGCGCACCGAGACAGGGCACTGTCCCCCGACAATCCATCCATCCGCGGCACAGCACAGAACCCTGATGTATACTTCCAGAACCGCGAAGCCGCCAACCAATGGTACCTCAACGTACCGGAAGCCGTGCAAAACAGCATGGACCAATTCGCCAAACTCACCGGAAGGAAATACAAACTGTTTGAATATTACGGCCATCCCGAAGCAGACCGCGTGATCATCATCATGGGATCCGGCGCCGGCGCTGTTAAAGAAACCGTCGATTACCTCAACGAAAATGGCGAACAGGTTGGCGTGCTCATCGTCAGATTGTTCCGTCCATTCTCCATTGCAGATTTCGCAAACATGATCCCTTCATCCGTAAAACGGATCTCCGTGCTCGACCGCTGCAAAGAACCCACCGCCATGGCCGAGCCATTGTACATGGACGTCGTCAACGCACTAAACGAATTCCGCTCAATCAGCCAATCAGCCAATCAGCCAATCAGCCCATTGATCTCCGGCGGCCGCTACGGACTCTCATCAAAAGAATTCAACCCCGGCATGGTGAAAGCCGTATTCGATGAACTGAAAAACGATCATCCGAAAAATCACTTCACCGTGGGTATCGACGACGACGTTACTCATACCAGCCTCAACTACGACAAATACTTTTCACTCGAAGCCCGTCATAAATTCCGCGGCCTGTTCTTTGGCCTGGGTGCCGATGGTACCGTCAGCGCCAATAAAAACTCTATCAAGATCATCGGCGAAAAAACCGAAGATCACGTACAGGGCTATTTTGTGTACGACTCCAAGAAATCCGGATCACTGACCGTTTCTCACCTCAGGTTCGGTAAGAAACCAATCGAATCGACCTATCTGATCAACTCGGCTAATTTCGTGGCCTGCCACCATTTCAACTATCTGACCAAGTACGATATTCTGAAAGATGCAGAACACGGCGCAGTTTTCCTGCTTAACGCGCCATATGACAAAGATGAGGTCTGGTTCAAATTGCCCAGGAAGATCCAGGAAGAGATCAGGGAGAAAGCTTTGAAGTTCTACACCATCAATGCCTATGCTGTGGCAAAGGAAACAGGTATGGGTAACCGTATCAACACGATCCTCCAAACCTGCTTCTTTGCCATCAGTAATGTACTCCCCCGCGAAGAAGCCATCGCCAAGATCAAAGAAGCGATCTACGAATCCTATTGGAAAAAAGGAGAAGCCGTTGTCCAGAAAAACTACGAAGCCGTTGACAACACCTTGGAACACCTGTACGAAGTCGACTACTCCAAAAACCTGCTGGGCACCAACGACTTCGGCGATCACATCCCAGACACAGCACCAGACTTCGTTACTGAAGTATTATCAAAGATCATCGCCGGCGAAGGCGACGAACTTCCGGTATCCGCTTTCCCGGTGGATGGCACCTACCCTTCCGCCACCACCAAATGGGAGAAACGCAATATCGCGGATGCCGTTCCAGTCTGGGATACGGACCTCTGCACACAATGCGGTAAATGTTTCATGATCTGTCCACACGCAGCCATCAGGCCAAAGGTGTACGACAAAGAATTGCTCACCAACGCTCCGGATGGCTGGAAACATACAGACCCGATCGGTAAAGAGTGGGATAAAACCAAAGAAGCCTACACGCTGCAGGTCTCTACAGAAGACTGCACCGGCTGTACCCTTTGCGTGGAATTCTGCCCCATCACCAGCAAAACAGAGCCCGGCCATAAAGCCATTAACATGGTGGACAAAATGGCCATCCAGGATAAGGAGATCGAGAACTGGAATTATTTCCTCGACCTTCCTGAAGTGGACCGCACCCGCGTGAACAGGAACACCGTGAAGGGCTCACAATTCTTCCAGCCACTCTTCGAATTCAGCGGCGCCTGCGCCGGTTGCGGTGAAACCCCATACCTGAAACTGCTCACCCAGTTATTCGGTGAAAGAATGATCGTAGCCAATGCCACCGGTTGCTCTTCCATCTTCGGCGGTAATCTGCCTACCACACCATGGTCTAAAAATGCAGAAGGTGTAGGACCAGCATGGGCGAACTCCCTGTTCGAAGACAACGCGGAATTCGGACTGGGTATCAAGATGGCCAACCAGAAGAAAAAAGAGATGGCCATCTCCCTGCTCAGCGAAATGAGGCCCCATATTGGCGAAGCCCTCGCCGATGCCCTCACGCTGGCACCTGAAATAACAGAATCCGATCTTAAGATTAAGCACGACCTCATCCGCGAGTTGAAGGATAAACTGAAAGACATGAAGTCTGTAGCCGCACATAATCTCTACCATTTGGCCGACTTCCTCGCCGATAAATCCATGTGGATCATCGGCGGCGATGGCTGGGCTTATGACATAGGCTATGGTGGTCTCGACCATGTACTCTCCACAGGAGAGAATGTAAATATCATGGTACTGGATACCGAAGTGTACTCCAATACCGGTGGACAAAAATCCAAATCAACCCCATTGGGTTCCAGCGCCAAGTTTTCGGTGAATGGTAAAACCAATAGCAAGAAAGACCTTGCCATGCAAGCCATCGCACACGGCACAGCCTATGTTGCCCAGATCGCGATGGGTGGCAACGATACGCATACCCTGCGTACCATTCTCGAAGCCGAAGCATTCCCCGGACCATCCATCATCATTGCCTACAGCCATTGCATTGCACATGGCATAGACATGGCCCATGGCGCCGAGGAACAGGACTTTGCCGTGAAATCCGGCTACTGGCCGCTGTTCCACTACAATCCATTGAAACCAAAAGGTGAAAGATTTGTGATCGACTCCAAACAACCTTCCATGCCGCTGAGCGAGTTCATGTACCACGAGAACAGGTTCAACGTGATCAAAGCCAAAGACCCCGAACTCGCAGAACGCTTCCTCCACCAGGCGGAAGATGAAAAAAATGCGAAATGGGACAGGCTGAATCTGTTTAAGGGGTTGTGATCAATCACTCACAACCAAAAGTTGTAGCCTTTAAGTATTTATAAAGCGATAGAGATAAACAAATTCTTACCTTGACTTTATAAAAAGAATTCGCATGGATCAATTGAGTGTACGCGTGATGTCCTTTCTCAGGAACAATTGGAAAACTTTACTTATTGCCGCGTTGATCATTGCAGGTATGGCAAATTATGAAGACATCAAGGCTGGATTTATTGATGGCTGGAACATGAGTCAACAGCCGGCAAAATCATGATCTACCTTCCATAAAATCTATATCCTTCTCCCCGTATTGATCACATTCACCCCATTGAACCTGGTGGTGGAGCAGCCATGGGACACCGCACTGATCTGTGAGGGCTGGCCCTTACCATCGCGGAAGGATCCACCAAGGCGATAGTCCGATGCATCGCAAATGGCCCCAACGGAGTTCCAGAACTCCTGCGTGTTGGACTGATAAGCCACATCTTTCAGCATTCCGGTGATCTTGCCATTTTTGATCTCATACGTCAGCTGGCCGCCGAACTGGAAATTATACCGCTGCTGGTCTATTGAGTAGGAACTTCTTCCCAGTATATATATGCCGTTCTCCACCTGGCTGATCATGTCCATCACCTTCAACGTCGAGGCACCTGGCTTCAATGACACATTCGGCATCCGCTGGAACTGGACACTGTTCCAACTGTCGGCATAACAACAACCATGTGATTCCTTCAATCCCAATATATGCGCCTGGTCGCGCGTGGCCTGGTAGTCCACCAGGATACCATTCTTAATGATATCCCACTCCCTGCATTTCACCCCTTCATCATCATACCCCACGCCGCCCAAAGAACCCGGTTGCGTTTTGTCTGCCACCACATTCACCAGCTTATTGCCGAAATTGAAATTGCCCGATTTCCATTTATCCAGCGTCACAAAACTCGTTCCGGCATAATTCGCTTCATAGCCCAATACCCGATCCAACTCCGTAGGATGACCAACCGATTCGTGAATGGTCAGAAACAATTGCGTGGGATCTACAACCAGATCATATTTCCCCGGCTGCACGGGCCTGGCCCGGATCTTCTCCGCAACTTGTAACGCCGCCAGCCTTGCATCCTCTTTCATATCATACCGATTCCGGTACAGCGTGAAATGCGCATTGATCTGCTCTGACGGATCCGGCGTCAGGTATTCATAACCCATACCCATCGGTGAACTCAAGGCGTCGCGGGTTTCAAATTTGCCCGTCTGCTTATCCGTTTTGGTGACGGTAAAAGTGGGCCAGATCCGGTGGACGTCCTGATCAATATAGGACCCTTCGGTGGAAGCGAAATATTTCTGCTCATTCACTAAGAAAAGAGAAGAGGTCACGAACGTCGCACCATTTTGCAAAGCCATGTTGTTCACCGCTAACAGCTGATCCAGTTTCTCCTTGATCGGCACTTCAAAGGCATTCTGGAGGATCGGTGTTTTCCAACTCACTTCTCCATATCCTTTCTGGGGGGCAAGCTTAACCGGCTCATCAGCTATTTTCGCATTCACCCTGGCCACCTGAACGGCCTGTTCTGCTGCCCGGGCAATGCCATCGGCAGTCATATTGTCCGTGGCAGCAAAACCCCAGCACCCATTGGCGATCACCCGGATACCCATGCCATAAGATTCCGTATTGCCTATACCCTGCACATTCTTCTCACGCGTATTGATGAACTGGTTCAGATACCTGCCGATCCGTACATCTGCATAGGTTGCGCCTTTAGACTTAGCCACGTTCAAAGCCACATCTGCCAACTTCTTTTTGAGTGCGGTCTCAATCGGCGTTAGCGCATCTTCCAATGAGATCTCCCGGGTGAATGCAGGCAGTGCTGGCATCAGTCCAGCACCTGCGCCCAGGCCGGCATAGTACAGAAAGTCCCTTCTTTTCAATGCAAAAGTTTTAAATGATTATACCGCATCGGACAAGGATGTGAACGTGAAATCCCTGATCCTCATCGGCGGTAAAACATAATGGTTGGTAGATTCGTCGCTCACACAACGTTCCGGAATACCGAGCTCATCTATATTGTTCAGCATGATGATCGGGCTTTCGTTGAAACGCAGGTTCTTGACCGGGAATTTGATCTGGCCGTTTTCGATAAAAAAGGTCCCGTCACGTGTGAGCCCGGTATACAACAATGTCTGTGGATCCACCGGACGTATATACCACAGGCGCGTAACCAGAATACCTTTTTCTGTGCCTTTGATCAGTTCTTCCAGTGAAGCCTTGCCGCCCTGCATGATCATCCTGTCCGGGCTGGGAATGGCCTTGATCCCTGTCTTTTGCGCCCAATAACGTGAACTGAACAGATTCCTGATGACGCCGTTCTCGATCCAATTCACTCTCTCCTGGGGTCTTCCATCCTGCGCCCAGGTGCTGGTAGGCAGATCGGGATGAAACGGATCTGAATATATATTCACACGCTCATCCACCATCTTCTCTCCCAACTTGGTTTTACCGCCGGGCTTACTGAGAAAACTCCTTCCCTCGTCAGCAGACCGCGCATCGAGGCCAAACATCAATTGCTCCATCAACACAGACACCGCCATGGGCTCCAGGATCACGGTATATTTTCCCGGCTCGATGGCGCGCGCGCCAGCGGAGCCGGCCGATTTCTTTGCTGCCGTTTCAGTCGCTTTCCTGACATCGAGTTTGGAAACATCATTAAATCCCTTGGACGCATAGCCCGAGCCCTTGCCATCTTCTGTTCTCAACGTTACATTGAAAGCAACATTGGAATTGGTATTGTAGGCAAAAAGTCCATGGCTGTTCATCATGGCAGCAAAAGAGGAATTATCTTCCCAAAATCCTGCAGCCACTTGCTTATACTCCCTGGCAATCTTCAGACTTTCTGCAACAGCATCTGTCCGATCCTTTGGCGTAATACTGGCCGTGGCCTGTACAAAAGTTTTTGAATCCGCATATGGCTGGGGGCCAAGAAAAGGAACATACTCTGGATTCTCTGGTGCCAGCCTGGCCAACTCTTCAGAACGGCGTACCGCTTTCTCCAGGGATTTATCGTCAAACTCATTGATGGTTGCTACTCCGGATTTCTTTCCAAAGGAAGACGATACTACCAATGTACTGGTGATCACTCCCCCGCTGGTTGAGACGGAGTTCCGCGCATAACGAATATTTCCACCTATGGAGCCACTCAGGTTGGCCTCACATTCATCGGCCTTCGAATAACTGAGCACTTTCTTAAGCAAGGCTTGCGCCTCTTCTTTATTCAGGATCGCCATAGTTATATTTTTCTTGCGGTATTGATTACATTGACTCCATTGAAACGGGCCGTGGATGACCCATGGGATACGGCACTGGACTGTCCGGGTTGCCCCTTCCCATCAAAGAACGATCCCCCCAGGCGGTAATCCTTTTCATCGGCAATAGCCGTACAGGCATTCCAGAATTCCTGCGTATTGGCCTGGTAGGCTACGTCTTTCAACATACCCACGATCTTGCCGTTCCTGATCTCATAGAACAACTGCCCGCCGAACTGGAAATTATATCGCTGCTGATC
>Ga0315904_10005759_pt1 | contig 17126 bp, 13 predicted proteins | sample LakEriMetagenome_6_FD_203529 | JGI IMG/M metagenome (GOLD analysis project Ga0315904, IMG submission 203529) | Freshwater fungal communities from buoy surface, Lake Erie, Ohio, United States - Buoy 12 MA120 | ecosystem: Environmental > Aquatic > Freshwater > Lake | place: USA: Lake Erie, Ohio...
GGTGATCGTGGGGACAACCTTCGCGGTGATCTTCGCGCTGCCGATCACGCTGGTGGCGGTGCCTGTCAACCTCACCGACGCGCTCAACATTCCCACGACCGAGGCGCTGAAGTCTGCGCTCGATCCCGACATTCTGACGCTGGGGATCGTCTTCGCCTTCGTCGCCAGCGCCGAGACGCTGCTGTGCGCCACCGCAGTCGACAAGATGCACATCGGCGTGCGCACCCAATATGACAAGGAACTGCGCGCGCAGGGCATCGGGAACCTGATCTGCGGGGTCCTCGGCGCGCTGCCGATGACCGGCGTGATCGTGCGCTCGGCCGCCAATGTCGAAGCTGGCGCGACCAGCCGCCTCTCGGCAATCCTGCACGGCGGCTGGCTGCTGCTGGCGGTGGTCGCCTTCCCCTTCGTCCTCAACGAAATCCCAACCGCGGTGCTGGCGGCGATCCTGGTCTACACCGGCTACAAGCTGGTCAACGTCGCGCAGATCCGCAAGATCGCCGAGTTCGGGCGGCAGGAGCTGGCGATCTACTTCGTCACGCTGATCGGCGTGGTCGCGATCGATCTGCTTACCGGCGTGATCCTCGGCTTCGTGCTGGCGACATTGAAGCTGGTCTACACGTTCTCGCACCTCTCGATCGAGGTGACCCACGATGCGGAGACCAACCGCTCGGATGTATGGATGACGGGCTCGGCCACCTTCTTCTCGATCCCGCAGCTGTCAAGCGCGCTCGAGAATGCGCCGCGCGGGGCCGAGGTGCATATCCACGTCGAGAAGCTCGACTATATCGACCACGCCTGTCTCGAAATGCTCGCCTCGTGGGAGAAGCTGCACCACAGCACCGGCGGCAGCCTGATCGTCGAGTGGAACGAGCTGGTGGAGCGCTATGGACGGCGCTCGCAGGATCCCAGCAAGACCGAGATCCCGGCGCTGATGCAACGGCCTGCCGCCTAGCTGACAGGCTCCATCGCCTCGCTCTGCCAAAGCTCCTTTGCGCGCTCGATATCGGCGGCGCTGGCGCGGCCGAGGCGGTGGGCGACGAAGTCGATCCCGTCGATCAGCCAATCGGCCAGCTCGGGCTGGCTGAGCCGGTAGACCCGCTTCTGCGCCTGCGCCTCGGTGTCCACCAGCGCGACCGCGCGCAGCACGCCGAGATGCTGCGACACACGGGTGGGAGGAATCTCCAATGCCTCGGCCAGTTCGTTCACCGTCAGCGCGCCGGCTTGCAGCTTGAGCAGCAGGCGGATGCGATCGGGGTGGGAAATCTGGCGCAGCACTTCGGCCAACGCGTTGGCGACGATCTTGCGGCTTGGCATGGCAGGTGGCCTTCCCGGGCCGGGGGGCGGGGGCGTTGGAGGCAACGAGTTCAAGGCGGGAGGGACGCGCAGCGGCGCCCCCGGCAAGGCTCGCGGCGAGCGCGTGCCAGTGCGGCGCGGCGCGCTGGCTGCTGGCGGTGACAGCGCAGACCACCGCGATGTATTCGGCATCCTCAAGCGTTTTGACATAGGGCGCGGACGAACCGCGCGAGGCGGTCACCACCCCGCTGTCACGCAGCCGTGCCGCCGCCTCGTGGAGCCGCCTTGCGGCAGTCGCCATCCCGGCATGATGCAAGGTCAGCGCGAGCGTCTGCACCAGCACCGGCGCATCGAACGGGAGCCGCGCACCCGTTTCGCACAGTGCCTCGCTGGCGACCAGCACCGGGCCGTTCGCGCTGTGCCACAGCATCGGCCAAGGTCCCTTGCGGCCCGTAGCCTCGGCCAGCAGCGCGAAGACAATGCTGCGCAGGTCCGGCATGACGATCAGCGCGTCCCAGCGCGGGCGGGCGCAGTTAAGCCCGGCCAAAGCCGCCTCGACGGCGAGCACTTCGAGTTCCAGTCCCTCGCGGGTCAGCACGCGGTCGGCCAGCAGCAGCTGGCGCGCCATGGCATTGCGCTGCCGGGACGGGACAATCATGGCGATCCGCATGCGGCCCTCGGCGCGGGCGGCGTGAAGTATGGCCTCCAGCACCGCCAGACGCGGCAGCGGCGGGGTGCCTTCCTCGTCAGTGGAGCAGGCCGCCGGATGCGGCGAGATCAGCGCCAGATCAAGCGTTCCGGCCCGCACAGCGCAGCCGGGGCCATGCTCGAACAGATAGCTAACCGCCCAATCGGCGCGCGGCAGATCAGGGCTGGCGGCCTGTTGCAGCGCGACCGGAGAGATGGCCTGCCACGGCGCGAATTGCGGGGCCGCGGGCGCAGCCTGACCCAGCGCCCAGCCTGCCACCTTGCGCAGCCCGGGCGCGCGCGGCACGGTGACCGGATCGAGCGGGATACCGAGCCAATCGCTCAGCCGCGCAAAACCCGCCTCCCACGCGCCCTGCGGCGGCGCGACCGGCGCGGCCAGCCGCAAGCCGGTGTTGACCAGCCGGAAGCTGTGCGCGGAACGTGCCGCGCGGCGCGGGGCATCATCCTGCGCCACAAAATCGGGCCTGTGATTGGCAATGTCCATGATCGAGACCTTTCGCCCGGCATCGCGGTGCCTGTGCTTGTGAGCGGGTCTCTAGAGCAGCATCCTGCCTCTGAAAAATTCAATATATCTTCAAAACTGTTCTGTTTTATGGATATGAAGATCAAGTCTAGGGCGTGGCCGCGTCAAGCGCCGGGAGCAGGCTTTGCGCCAGCACCCGCGCCGCTGCACGCGCGGCGGCGCGGTCGGCATCGTTCGCGACTTCATAGGTATAGGACGGGATCGCATAAGCCGTGTGGAACCAGTTCTTCGCCGTGCCGCTACCGGGATTGGCGTTGCGCGGTTCGAGCGTGAAGGGATAGCCCGCCAGCGCGTTTTCCGTCCCTCCCAACCATGCAGCGAGGAAACGCTGCTGCGCGGCGCTCGCCTCGTCCGGACCTTGCACATAGAACAGGTTGCGTGAGGTGGAGTGGAAATCCACCATCAGCACCGGGCGCACGCCAGCAGGCAGGGCATCAAGCCACGCCTTGACCGCGCGGGTCTCGGGCTGGGTGAACAGCCCCCAGTCGCGGTTCAAGTCGGTGTTCCCACGATTAGCGCGCCAGTGCCCGCGCGCGAGGATGCCGAATTGCTGCTGTTCGGGCGGGATCCCGGCGCGGGCATATCGGGCGGGGGCCTGTCGCGCACCGGCCTCGTCGAACGCGCCAATGGCGGCACGCTGTTCCTCGACGAGATTGCCTCGGCCAGCACAGTGCTGACCGCGCGGCTGCTGGCGCTGGTGGAGACGCGCCAGGTGCTGCCGATCGGCGGGGCCAGCGCGCGGCGGCTCAATCTGCGCATCATCATCGCACGGCTGGGCGACGACGGGGCGCAGCGCGATCCGCTATGGCACCGGCTCGGCGCGGTGCAGATCGCCTTTCCGGCACTCAGCGAAAGGCGGGAGGATGTGCCCGAAATCTTCCGCCTGTTGGTCAGCCGTCATGCGCGCGAGCTTGATCTGCCCGCCCCTGCCATCATCGAGAGACAGTGGAGCCATGTCCTCTCGCACGGTTGGCCCGGCAACCTTCACGAGCTGAGCGGCTATGCCCGCGCCTTCGTGCTCGGGCTGGCTGAGACCGACGCGCGGACCGCGCCGCTCGCCGGCCAGCGCCCGTTGCAGCAGATCGTCGCCGATTTCGAGCGCACCGTGCTGGAAGACGCGCTGCGCCAGTGCCGCGGCGATATCCCGAAGCTGCAGGCGATGCTTCAGACCCCGCGCAAGACCATCTACGACAAGCTCGCCAAGTACGATCTCAAACCGTCGCGCTACCGCTGAGCCCGGTCAGTCGACCGCCACGACATTATCGTCCGAATTGCGGTCGATATAGAAGTTGTAGGGATCGACCCCGGCAAAGGCGGGCTTCTTCGCGGTCACGATTTCCACCAGCTGCTTGCCGGCGCGGATCGGCGAGCGCTGTATGGCCAGCACATCGGCCTTGGCGAAGACACCAGTGCCGGGGCGCGCCGTGAAGGCACCGACTTCGATGCTCTCGGAAAGCTTTGCCGGTGTCTCGATCCCCTTGCCGTCGGCCGTGAACTTGCCCGCCTCGATGGTGATGCGGGTCACCCACTTGCCGTCAGCGCGTTGCTTGCTCGCCGCTTCGCCTGCCTTGAGATCGTAGATCGTGATCCGCTCGAACAGATCGGTGATCAGCGCCTGTTCCTCGAGCGTCTTGGCCTCCTTGCGCAATTCGGCGATGAGGTCGATGCTCCTTGGATAGGGTGCATTCTTGAAGCGCCAGGTAGCCACCATCCGCGCCAGTGCGCGGTTGACCGCATCCTCGCCCAGCCGGTGCTGGAGCAGATACATCGCGAGGCTGCCCTTGCGGTAATGGATATGCTGCTGGTTCTCCACCCGGTAGAGCGGCTGTTCGCCAAGCACGTCTGTCTTGCGCCCTTCGAGATAGCGGTCGAGCTCGAACTTGAGGAAGCGGCGGATCTTGTCCTCGCCGTAGAGCTGCTTCATCACCATCAGCGCGCTGTACTGCGCCAGCGTCTCCGACAGCAGCGTCTGGCCCTGCATGTCACCGCCGATGATCTGGTGCGCCCAGTACTGGTGCGCCAACTCGTGCGCGGTGACATAGGAGACATAGTCGATCGTTTCGGGATCGCGCACGTCGGCGGCAAAGCCGATGCTTTCGGAATAGGGCATGGTGCCGGCAAAGGCCTGCGCGAAGCTTTCATAGCCTGGAAACTCGATGATCCGCGCATAGCCGAACTGGTAGGGTCCGAAGTTTGCGGTGTAATAGGCGAGCGAGGTCTTCATCGTCTTGAGCATCGCCGGCACGTTCCAGTCGTGGCGCGGATCGTAAAAGACGCTCAGCTGAACATCGCCGAACTTGTCCTTGGCTTCGGCATAGCGCGCCGATTGTACCGAGAAGAAATTGAGGATCGGCGCAGGGCTCGCGAACACCGCGGTGCGGCGGCCATCCTTGACCTCGTCCGACAGCTTGTTGCCGGGCGCGATCGGTACCTGATCGGCTGCGGTGCTGATGGTGATGCGCGAATTGACCCAATCGGCATGGATGTAGTTTTCGCGCTGCGCTGCAGTGTCCTCAAGCTTGGCCATGCGCAATTCGTCGGGCAGACCCTGCCGCCGCCGCTGGGTGCGATCGACCAGCAGCCCGCGCCGGTCCATCCCGATCATCGGCGCGAAGGTAGAGTTGTTCACGAAGGTGCCGTTCTCGACGATATCGGTCGCCGCGCCGCTATTGGCAAAGCCGCGCCGCCACAATTGCGAGGTGAAATCGAGCCGCGTGGTCGCGCCCGGGGCCAGCGGCGTATCGAAGCGATAGATGCGGTGATCGAATTCCTTGTCGTGACTCGCCAGCTTGGCCCCGGCGATCGCCAGCCGCTTGAAGGTGATCGCATCATCGCCCTGCCGGACATGAACCTCGCTGATTGGTGCAGCGGTGTCGTTGCGCAGCAGATAGTGGCCGGTCACCTCCATCCGCCGCTCGTCAGGGTAGATCGCGACATCGAAGGCGACATCGGTCACCACGGGGCGCGGCAGGTTTTCGTATTTGAGATATTTGCGTTCGTAAGCGGCGGCCAGCGCCTCGCGTTCATCGGATGTCTGATAGGTGTTCAGCTCGGAGATATTGTGGTGGATCATCAGCCCGGTGCCGATCATCCCGCTCACCGCGGCCAGCGCCAGGCCGCCCGAGGCAAGGCTGATCCGCTTGCCCATGCCCTTGAGGCGCGGGATCACCGATACGACGGTGCCGCGCGGCCAGGCCCAATGCGCCAGCACCAGCAGCAGCACGCCGAAGCAGCCCCAATAGGCACGCGCGATGAGCCCCCCGACCCAGAAGCCTCCGGTGCCGTTCATGTCGCTCAAGGGCTCGCCCGGCCCGCCGCCGAACGAATAGAGCATGTTCGAATAGCCGAGGTTCGACAGGAAGATGCGGCTGACAAACCACACCAGCATCAGCCCCCAGCCGAGATATTTATTGGGGCTCAGCACCTGGAAGAACACCGCCAGCACCGCCAGCAACAGCAGGTCGATGCTCTGCGGCATGACGTAGGAGATGAAGTAGAGCCCGAAATCGATGCTCTTGGCGCCCAGCAGCAGCTGGTACAGCACGCCGGTCAACATCCCGGTCAGCGACATCGCCAGCAGCACGGTGAAGATCGCAAGAATCTTCGGCACGAACATCGTCCATGCCGGAACCGGCGTGGCATCGATGATCTCGGCCATCTTCACATCGCGCTCGCGCCACACCAGCTCGCCGCCATAGAACACCGCGACGATCAGCGTGAACAGGCTCATGCTTCCGACCACCGTATCGACGACACTGGCGGTCAGCGGATAGGACGCCGTTCCATACAAGGTCTGCGAGAAGGCGAGATTGAGCCCGGTGAAGGCCACCGAGATCAGCAGCAGCACGATCAGGCCAGGGCTCTTGAGCACCAGCAGGGTTTCGGCCTTGAGCCGCACCCAGAAGCTCGCCAGCGCATGGCCCGCGCCAAAGTTGCGCTGCGCCGGGGCCGCCAGCGCGCGCGGGGCCACGGCCTCGGCCTTGGCGAGGCGGCTCGCCTGTTTCGCCAGCCGCCTGAGCCGCCAGCGCGACGGCGCGCGTTCGGTCATGCTGAAACGCGCCCAGGCAATGGCGAGGAACAGGGCCGCCCAGGCCAGCGTCACCGCGCGGTTGATCAGCAGATTGCCTTCGAGCGGGATCGCGCGGCTGTTCATTTCGGACGCCGTCCAATAGCGCGTCGCCTCGCCGATCGCGCCGATCCCCATCGGCTCGAACCGGGCAAGCGTATCCTGATAATCAGGCTCGTTGCCAAGCACCGCGGTGGTGGCGAGATAGGCCATCACCAGCACCAGCACCCCAATATAGCTCGCCAGCATCGAACGGGTGACGGTGGCAAGGCTGAACAGAAGCGCCGAGGACAGGATCAGGTTGGGAATGGCGATGATCAGGAACGGCCAGGCGTAGGTCAAAAACCCGCCCGGGCCGACCGTTTCGGGATCGACCCAAGGCATCGCCGCGCCCAGCGCAATTCCCAGCGGCACGGCCAAATAGCCGAGGATCGCTATCACCAGCCCGCCTAGGAAACGCCCGGCGAGGAACTGGCCGCGCCCCACAGGCGTCGCGCGGATCATCGGGCCGAACCCGGTCACATCGTCGCGCACCACGGCGTTGGCGACGAAAGAGGTGATCACGAACAGGTAGAACAGCCCCATCAATCCCAGCGCGAAAGTGACGAGGAAGGGCGAATTTTCATGCACTCCGCTGGCCGCGCCGATACTGACATTGGAACTGGCCGCAAGGCCGAAGCCGAGCAGGAAGAACATCGCGACCGAGACCCAGAACACCGGGTTCTTCAGCTGGTAGCGGATCTCGAACGCGGCGAGCGATGCTGCAAGCATGATGCGCGCTCCCTTACGCGGCTTGCGCGGCGGCGGGGGCGCGGCGGGTTTCGGCGAGCGTCGCGAAGTAGACGTCCTCAAGCCCGCCGGACACCGGCGTGAAGCCTTCGGGCTGGCTGTTGGCGAGCACGTGAACGACGATCTCGCCGGCAAAGAAGCGGTGCGAGATCACCTCGTGCGCCGCCTGCATCTCGGCAAGCTCGGTATGCGGCACGGTGCGCTGCCAGACGCGCCCCTGGGTCGAGGCGATCAGATCATGCGGCGCGCCTTCCAACCGCAGCTTGCCGCCCGCCAGCACCGCCATGCGCGGGCACAGATCGGCCACGTCATCGACAATGTGGGTGGACAGGATCACCACCACGTTCTCCCCAATACCCGCGAGCAGGTTGAGGAAGCGGTTGCGTTCTTCCGGATCGAGCCCGGCGGTGGGTTCGTCGACGATGATCAGTTCGGGATCGCCGATCAGTGCCTGCGCAATCCCGAAGCGCTGGCGCATCCCGCCCGAAAAGCCCGCGATCGCCTTGCCGCGCACCGCCCACAGGTTGGTCTGATTGAGCAGGTGCTCCACCACCGCGCGGCGCTCGCCCGCGTTGTTCACGCCCTTCAGCACCGCCATGTGATCGAGCATCTGATAGGCCGAGATGCGCGGATAGACACCGAAATCCTGCGGCAGATAGCCCAGCGTGCGGCGAAGGCGGTCAGGCTCGGCCAGCACGTCGATGTCGCCGAACCGGATGCTCCCGGCCGATGGCGCCTGCAGCGTCGCGATGGTGCGCATCAGCGTCGACTTGCCCGCGCCATTGGGGCCGAGCAGCCCGAACATACCCTTGGGGATCGAGAGGTTCACATTATCGAGCGCATGGGTGCCATTGGGATAGACATGGCTGACGCCGGCGAGTTCGAGCATGGTGGACCCCTGTTTAGATTGCAGGAAACTAGCGCATTGAATGGCGAGGGAAAGCCACTTTGGGCGGCGCAGGACGGCGTTTGATCGAGCTACTCGCCGTTCGTCGATGACGGTTGGCGGTTGATTCGCTCAGGACGAGGCAAGGGCGAGGTCGCGCCGCGCTATGACAGGCGGGCACCCTTTTCGCTTGTGCGCCGCGCGCTGCGGCCTTTAGGAAAGAGGTTTGCAAAGCAACTTAGGAGAGACGCTGCGTGACCCAGACGAAGTCGAGGCAGCTATGGCTCGCAGGGGTGGCGATTGCTGCCGCCGCAGCAGGAGCAAGTCCCGCCGCAGCACAAGACCGCGCAATTGCCTTCACCGGCGCGCGGATCCTCACCATGGCGGGCGAGGCGGTCGAGGACGGCACGCTGGTGATCAAGGACGGCAAGATCCTCGCGGTCGGTGCCAATGTCGCAATCCCCGCTGATGCCGAGCGCCGCGACGCCAAGGGCCGCGTGATCATGCCCGGCATCGTCGACACCCACTCGCATATCGGTCAGGTTGCAGGGGCAGACGGCTCGGGTCCGATCCAGCCCGATGTGCGGGCGATGGATTCGATCGACCCGATGTCTTCCACCATCGCCAAGGCACGCGCGGGCGGGGTCACCACCGCCAACATCATGCCCGGCTCCGGCCACCTGATGAGCGGGCAGACCTTCTACATGAAGCTGCGCAAGGGCCGCACGATCGAGGACATCGCCTTCCAGATGAAGGACGGCGCGGCGCTGGGCGGCATGAAGATGGCCAACGGCACCAACCCGATGGGCGGCAGCGGCTTTCCCGGCACCCGCGCCAAATCGGCGGCGCTGGTGCGCGAAGTTCTGACTGAGGCCAAAGCCTATTGCGCGGGCGACCGCAAGAAGCGCGATATCGGCAAGGAAGCGCTGTGCGAGGTGCTTTCGGGCGAGCGGCTGGTGCATTTCCACTCGCACCGCGCCGACGACATCATGACCGTGCTGCGGCTGAAGCAGGAATTCGGCTTCAACGTGCTGCTCCAGCACGGCACCGAGACGTGGAAGATTGCGGACGAGCTGGCCAAGGCCGGGGTGCCGGTCTCGAACATCACGCTCGATGCGCCGGGCGGCAAGCTGGAAACGATGGACTTGCGCATGGACAATGCCGGGATCCTCGAGCGCGCGGGCGTGCTGGTGTCGATCCATTCGGACGACGCGATTGTGGATTCGCGCATGATGCTGCGCGAGGCGGCGCTCGCTGTGCGCGGCGGGATGAGCCGCGACGGAGCGTTGAAGGCCATCACCATCAACGGTGCCAGGCAGATGAAGCTCGATGCCCGCGTCGGTTCACTGGAGCCGGGCAAGGATGCCGATTTCCTCGTCCTCGATGGCGATCCGCTGTCGGCCTACAGCCACGTGCTGGAAACCTGGGTCGAAGGCGACAAGCTGTTCGATCGCAGCAAGCCGGAAGACCTGCTGATGGCAACCGGCGGCTTCGGGGCGGGCAGTCCGATGGATGTCGCCCACCACCACTGGGAAATTGCCGAAGCGGAAGGGGCGGAATGATGCGTATCACCGGAGTATTCCTCGCCGCCGCCAGCGCGATCGCCTTGGCTCCTGCGGCCTATGCACAGGACGTCGCGATCAGGGGCGAGACGGTTCACACCATGGCCGGCCCTGCGATTACCGACGGCGTGGTGGTGATCGACGACGGCAAAATCGTAGCAGTCGGCTCGGCCACCACCACCCCGATCCCCGAAGGCTTCACCGTGCTGAAAGCCAAGGTCGTCACGCCCGGTCTGGTCGACGCGCGCAGCGTGGTGGGCCTTGCCGGCTACATGAACCAGTCGCACGATCAGGATCAGCTTGACGAAAGCGCGCCAGTGCAGCCGCAGCTGCGCGCGATCGACGCCTATAATCCCAATGAAGCGCTGGTCGCGTGGTTGCGCGGCTTCGGGGTCACCACGGTCCACACCGGCCACGGCCCCGGCGCGCTGGTGTCCGGCCAGACGCTGGTCGCCAAGACGGTCGGCAACACGGCTGACGCGGCGGTGATCGTGCCCCGCGCGATGGTCGCTGCCAATCTTGGCCCCGCAGCGCTGGCAGACGGCGGCAAGGCCCCCGGCACCCGTGCCAAGCAGATCGCGATGCTGCGCGCCGCCCTGATCGCCGCCAAGGAAGGCGAGGCGCCCAAGCATGCCAAGAAGGGTGAGGAAAAGTCCGGAGCCGAAAAGCCCCCCAGCCTCGAAGTGCAGACGATGCGCGATGTGCTGGCGCGCAAGCTGCCGCTGCTCGTCACCGCCAATCACGCGCAGGACATCATGAGTGCGCTGCGGCTCAAACAGGAATTCGGCATCGATCTGGTGCTCGACAGCGCGGCCGAGGCCTATCTGCTGACCGATCAGATCAAGGCCGCCGGAGTGAAAGTCATCCTCCACCCGCCGATGGCACGGCAATATGGCGAGTTCGAAAACGCCAGCTTCACCGCCGGCGCGGTGCTGCGCGCGGCGGGCATCCCGTTTGCCTACCAATCGGGTTACGAAGGCTATGTCCCCAAGACCCGCGTGGTGCTGTTCGAAGCCGGGGTTGCGGCCGCCAACGGGTTGGCGTGGAACGATGCGCTCGCCAGCATCACCATCGATGCCGCGCGGGTGATCGGGCTCGACCAGCGGATCGGCTCGCTCGAAGTCGGCAAGGATGGCGATGTCGCGCTGTTTGACGGCGATCCGCTCGAATATTCCACGCACGCGGTGGGCGTGGTGATCAACGGCACGCCGGTCAGCACCGCGGTGCAATGATCGTCTGAGGCGCACTCTGCCCGGATTTTTTCGGTCCCGTGCAGCCGGGGCGTCAACAATTCGGGCAGCTGATGCGTATATGTAAGACATGACCGGCTTGTTTCTCACCCGACGTCGCCTGCTTGCAGGCGCTGGGGCTGCTTCGGCCTGTACCGCGCTCCCCGCGTGGGCGCAGGGCCACAGCATGCACCGCCAGCGCGGCGGGCCCCCGATCCGGGCGGGTTTTGACGAGGTGTCGGGCAATGTGATCGACCTTGCCGTGGGCCATGGCGAGCGCGTGGTGCAAGGGCGTAAGAGCCACGGGATTGCGGTCAATGGCTCGGTGCCGGGGCCGCTCATCCGGTTCAAGGAAGGCCAAAACGTCCGCCTCAACGTCACCAACAATCTGACCGAGGATACCTCGATCCACTGGCACGGGCTGTTGGTGCCGTTCCACATGGACGGCGTGCCGGGGATCAGCTTTCCGGGGATCAAGCCGGGGCAGACTTTCGCCTATGAATTCCCGATCCGGCAGGCAGGCACCTACTGGTATCACAGCCATTCGGGGTTGCAGGAGCAGCAGGGGCATTACGGGCCGCTGATCATTGATCCCGCAGACAGTGAACCGGCAGAATACGACCGCGACTACATTCTACTGCTGAGCGATTACACCCCGCTCCACCCCCACGCGATCATGGACCGGCTGCGCAAGGGCGAGGGCTATTTCAACTACCAGCAGACCAGCTGGAGCGATGATTATCCGCTCTCTGCCGAAGACCGGCGGATGTGGGGCCAGATGCGGATGGCCGCCACCGACATCGCCGATGTGACAGGCTCGACCTACACCTATCTCGCCAATGGACGCGGGCCAAAGGAAGGCTTGGAATACCTGTTCCGCCCCGGTGAGCGCATCCGCCTCAGGATCATCAACGGTTCGGCGATGACCTTCTTCAACCTGCGCATCCCCGGATTGCCGATGACGGTAATCGCGGCGGACGGGCAGAATGTAAAACCGGTCGAGGTCGATGAATTCCAGATCGGCACGGCGGAAACCTATGATGTGATCGTCGATCCGCGCGGGCCCGCAGAAGCCTACGCGATCGTCGCGGAAAGCATGGACCGTTCGGGCATGGCGCTGGCAATGCTGGCGAGCCGGCCGGGTGTTCGCGCACCTGTACCCGCGCTGCGCGACCCGCCGTTGATCGACATGGGCGACATGGGCATGAACCACGGCGACATGGCGGGCGGCCACAGCATGGACGGCATGAGCATGCGCGACACCATGCTGCTGCCGCCCGATGTGAAGCTTGGCCCCGGCATCGACATGGTTTCGATGGCCCCGGTCGACAAGCTCGGCGATCCCGGGCTCGGCCTGCGCGATGTCCCCCACCGCGTGCTGACCTACACAATGCTCGCCGCGCTCGAGCCCAACCGCGACACCCGGAGACCGTCACGCCTGCTGGAGCTCCATCTCACCGGCAACATGGAACGCTACATGTGGTCGTTCGACGGCGAGATGTATTCCGCCGTCAGCGATGTGCCGATCCGCTTTGCATGGAACGAGCGGGTGCGGGTCAAGCTCGTCAACAACACCATGATGGCGCACCCGATCCACCTGCACGGGATGTTCTTCGAACTGGTCAATGGCGCGGACGCAGCCCGCCAGCCGCGCAAGACCGTCGTGATCGTCCAGCCCGGCGCGAGCGCGCAGTTCGATCTCACCGCCAACGAACCGGGCGACTGGGCATTTCACTGCCACCTGCTCTACCACATGCATGGCGGGATGATGCAGACCGTGACGGTGATGGGCCCGGAGCGCGCGAAGTGAAAGCCGCCCTTTCGCTGGTGGCCTTGCTGGCGGCCCTGCTGTCGGGATCGCCGCTTGCTGCGCAACACCAGCATCACGATCACGCCCCGCCCGCAAAGCAGGCCAAACCCGACCCGCACGCGGGGCATGACATGGCCGAGCCGGAAAGCCTCGCCTCGCCCGGTCCGACGATGGAAACCCCGCCGCCGCCCGAAGCAGGCAGCGGACCGCCGCGCGCGGCTGACGCGATCTGGGGCGCCGAAGCGATGGCCGCCTCGCGCGAGGATCTGCGCAAGACCCACGGCGATTTTCCGGTGTTCTGGTTCCAGGGTGACCGGCTTGAAGCGCAGATGCGCGACGGCACGGAAGCCTATCTGTGGGACATCCAGGGCTATCTTGGCGGCCCGACCGAGCGCCTGTGGTTCAAGAGCGAAGGCGAAGGCGAATTCGGCGAAAGCCCCGACGATGCCGAGGTGCAAGCGCTCTATGCCCGCGCCTTCGCGCCGTTCTGGGATCTGCAGGCCGGGGTGCGTCACGATATCGACGGGCCGGACACCACCCATGCTGTCATCGGCGTGCAGGGCCTTGCGCCCTATATGTTCGAGGTGGACGCGGCGCTGTTCATCTCGCACCGCGGCGATATCACCGCACGGATCGAGGCCGAGATCGACCAGCGCATCACCCAGCGTCTGATCCTCCAGCCGCGCATCGAAGCGAACCTGTCTGCGCAGGATATCGCCCTGCTCGGCATCGGCGCGGGGCTTGACCAGATCGAGGTCGGCGCGCGGCTGCGTTATGAATTCAAGCGCGAATTCGCGCCGTACATCGGCATTGAACAATCATGGCGCACCGGCAACGGCGCCGATTTCGCGCGCGCGCGCGGCGAGGGTGCTTCGGTAACGAGCTTCGTTGCCGGAGTCCGTTTCTGGTTCTGACTTCTGGTTCTGACAAAGAGAACACCCCCCGATGCGTATCCCTGCCCTGCTTGCTGCCGTCGCCCTCGGGCTTGCCATCCCCGCTGCGCTCTTGGCCCATGTCGCGGTGACCGGCGCTACCCCTGCTGCAGGCAGCACAGTCAAGACGACCAAGACCATCACTCTCGCCTTCGACAAGCCGGTCGATCAGTCGACTGCGGCCGCCAGCATTGTGATGACCGCGATGCCGGGGATGCCGAACCATGGCGAAATGCTGATCCGCAACTTCACCACGAACTGGTCGCCAGACCGGCGAACCCTTACCCTGAAGCTCCCGAACGCGCTGCCCAAAGGGACTTATGAAGTGCGCTGGCAGGCGGCCGACGCCGATGGCCATGCGATCACCGGCGTGGTCAATTTCAAGGTCGCCTAGACCTCCCCGCTTACCCCTTGGCCGGGGCGGCATAGGCGATCATGTCGGCCTGCAGGGTGCGCCCCGCCAGCAGGTAATGCAGCGCCGCCCAGCCATAGCCGCAGGCGAAGATCACGATCGACCACTGGAGCCCCTGCGCGTCGGCATTAGCGCAGGCCTGGAGCCGTGCCAGATCAGCCCCGGCCATGGCCGCCTTGGCCTCGGGCACGAGCGCCATAAGCGGCTTGCATGCCTCCAGCGTCAGCCCCGCCGCCGCGCCGCCATCCAGAAACACGCTCTTGAGAACGGTCGAGAGGATGCCGATCACCAGCGGACCGAGGCCGTAGCCGATGAGATTGACCACAAACAGCGTGATCGCCACCGCAGTCGCGCGCATCCGGCTATCCACCACCCCGCCCGAAACAGCATACATGGGCCCGAGATAAAAATAGTGGATCATCGCCGCCACCATGAGCGCGGGCATCGCGAGCCACAGGCTGTCCGCGAGAAAACCGAAGGCATAGAGCGGCACCGATGCCCCCATGCCGAGCGCCGGCAGCCATGACAGTGCCTTGGGGTAACGCTTCGACAGCTTGTCAGCGAGCCAGCCAGAGGCAAACACGCCGATCCCTGCCATCACCCCCAGAATGATCCCGAACAGAAGCGAGGCATCGCCGATCGAAAGCTGATGGGTGCGCATCAGGAACGAGGTGGTGAACTGGCCGATCCCGTATCCGACAAACGAGGCAACCGTCGCGCCCATCACCACCTGGCGATAGGCGGGCTTTTTGAGCAGCACGCCCAGCGCTTCGCCGAAACTGGCGCGCTTCAGCCCCTGCAACGCGGCGGGATCGGTATAGCCGCGCGGCGGCTCGGCGATGCTGCGCCATACGACAAGCGAAAGCAGCAGCCCCGGCAGGCCGACCACCACAAAGGCCACGCGCCAGCCTTCGACTGTGCTCCAGTCGAGGCTGCCGAACATCCAGCCCAGCCCCATGCCATTGATCCACGCCCCGAAGGCCGCGCCGTCGAGCCCGGCAAGCTGCCCGCCGAACAGCGAGGCCAGCATTCCGCCCAGCGGCACACCCAGCGCATAGATCGATACCGCCGTGGCGCGGCTGGCAGGCTTGAAATAGTCGGCGATCAGCGATTGCGCCGGCGGGGTGCAACCCGCCTCGCCGATGCTCACCCCGATGCGGAACAGGAACAGGCCAAGGAACGAGGCGGCAAAACCGCACAAGGCGGTAAACAGGCTCCATACCGCAACCGCAACGGCGATGATCACCACCCGGTTGTGCCGTTCAGCCAGCCGCGCAATCGGAATGCCGAGGAAGGTGTAGAGCACCGCAAAGGCCGGCCCACCAAGCAGGCCCATCTGCCAGTCCTCCAGCCCGAAGCTGGTCTTGATCGGTTCGGTCAGGATGTTGACGATGGTACGGTCGATGAAGTTGAACACATAGACCAGCAGCAACGCGCCCAGCACATAGCCGCGATAGCCCGCCGAGCCAAAGCCCTCGGCCACCGACGTGTCCGCCGCAGCCGCATTCGATTGCGTCATCAGATCCCTTCCCGCAGCCACGTTGGCGCGCGGCCTCTCACTTCTCGGGAAGCATCATTGAGGCAAATGGCGCGCGGGTAAAGCCGCTTGGCGCAAAAGTGGCAGTTGCCCCCTGCCCCCCGCCTGCGCCACCCCCCGATGCTCAACGGGAGCACAGCGAAAATCATGGATCCCTATGTCTATGTGGTGATCGTCAGCGCGCTGGGGCTTCTGGCCTATTACTTCACCTTGCTGATGGCGGGGCTGGCGCGGGTGCGGTTCAAGATCGAGCCGCCGTCGCATAGCGGGCCGGAAGAATATGAACGCTATGTCCGCGCGCATCTCAACACGCTCGAACATCTGGTGCTGTTCCTGCCCGGGATGTGGCTGTTCGCCTATGTCGTGAGCCCGGTCTGGGCGGCGGGGATCGGGGTGATTTGGCCGGTAATGCGGGTACTTTATGCACTGGGCTATCACAAGGCGGCCGAGAAGCGGCGGCTGCCGCTCTATCTCTCGATGCCGGTGATCTATATCTTTGTGCTCGGCTCGCTGATCGGCGGGATCGTGAAGCTGGTGGGAGGAGCCTGAGACATGGCCGAATATGATCTGGTGATCCGCGGCGGCACGATTGCCGACGGCACGGGCGGCGATCTGATCGCGGGCGATGTGGCGATAGCGGGCGGCAGGATTGCCGCAATCGGTGCCTTTGCCGGCACGGGCGCCGAGGAGATCGACGCCAAAGGCAAGATCGTCACTCCCGGCTTCATCGACGTTCACACGCATTACGACGGCCAATGCATCTGGGCCGAGGAACTCTCGCCTTCCTCCTCGCACGGGGTGACGACGGCGGTAATGGGCAATTGCGGGGTCGGCTTTGCGCCGTGCCGCAAGTCCGACCACGAGATGCTGATCAACGTCATGGAAGGGGTCGAGGACATCCCCGGCGTGGTGATGACCGAGGGACTGGACTGGGACTGGGAGACCTTCCCCGAATATCTCGACAAGGTGGCTGCCGGGAAGCGCGACATCGATGTTGCCGCCTATCTGCCGCATTCGCCGCTGCGGGTCTATGCGATGGGCGAAAGGGGCGCCGCGCGCGAGCCAGCAACTCCCGACGACATGGCGATGATGCGACAACTGACTGCCGACGCCATGCGTGCGGGCGCAATCGGGTTCGCCACCTCGCGGCTCTCGATCCACAAGACCGCTGACGGCGAGGCGATCCCGACCTTCGACACCGACATTGCCGAACTGGAAGCGATTACCAGCGGCATGAAGGATGCGGGCGCAGGGACATTCCAGGTGGTGCTCGATGCGTTCGTCGGGTGGGACAAGGAATACCGCGTGATCGAGCGGGTGATCGCCGCCTCGGGCCGCCCGGCGACCTTCACGCTCGCCTCGGGCAATGACGCGCC
>Ga0315904_10005761_pt1 | contig 17120 bp, 24 predicted proteins | sample LakEriMetagenome_6_FD_203529 | JGI IMG/M metagenome (GOLD analysis project Ga0315904, IMG submission 203529) | Freshwater fungal communities from buoy surface, Lake Erie, Ohio, United States - Buoy 12 MA120 | ecosystem: Environmental > Aquatic > Freshwater > Lake | place: USA: Lake Erie, Ohio...
AGAGAGGGACGAAGGATGAGGTGTGTTTTTCCGTAATCTGCCGGGTTCGCCTTTTAAAGAAAGACACCATAAATTTAGAAAGGCAAGGAGGCTTTGTAAAAAACTTGGAAAGTGGTGACAAGATCATCCGCTACTCTGCTGGAACGGGTTCCAGACAGCCTTCTCGAACCAGGCGGGCAAAGAATCCGTTTTCAGCTCCAGAGTAACGCCGTCAGTGATCTCCGCGATCCAGATACGCTCATGGCGGGAGTTATCAAAGATATACGCACGGTTCGAGTAACGGATCGCTTCTGAGAGCAGCTCCAGGGAGCGGTGGTAGCGGCTGACGATCTTATCTTCCGGGACAGGATGGCCGCCCATCTTCACCCGGTGACGCACGCGGGAGATATTGATGAGCGGATCTTCTGTGGCAACATAGTAGAGGTAGGTGCGGTAGCCACGCCTCTGCGCCTTGCGGAGAAGCTCCACTTTGTCAGGCGAGGACATGACCGTCTCAAAGGTAAACGACGTTCCCCGCTCGATAAGCTTCTGCCGGATAAAGTCGGAGGCCACCGAGGCGAAGTAAGCGTTCACACTCACCTCCCAGAACGAAAGTAAGTTATCGTTGAATCTGAGTGCGTGTGCCTCATCGAGGAGATCTGCCTTGGCAAGGAGCGTGGACTCGTGAAAGAAGGGGAGTATCTCTTCCTCCGTGCTCTCGATCCCATAGTTTTTCAGGTTCAGGAAGTCTCGTTGGGCGATCTCTTTCTCGATCTCATCGGGATTGATATAGATGCCCAGCAGCTCGGGCCGAATGACCGACTTAATGGTGCTCTTCCCGGAACCATTAGGCCCGGCGAACATGCGCAGGCGAGGCGGCTCCAGATTCATCGGCGCTGGAGCTGCTGGCCCAGTGGCACCCGTGTTGGATGGGGCAGGCTCTTGATCGTCTTACAGGTTCCATCGGGGAAGATCTCGACTAGGGCACCCTCACGCGCCTCGATGACGCTACTGCCCGAGGTAAGAGCCGCCCAGTAGGCTTGCTTAATCGCCGCATCCGCAAGCTCCGGGATGTGGGCTTCCAGATAGTTGAGACTCTCTTCCGAAATCTTCATTGTTCTCCTATTGTACCGTCACTCCGCCGTAAGTCCCCACGCAAACGCCCGAATTCGCTCCAGCTTCTCCTCCGCCGAGCCATGCCCCTCTGCCTGTTCCAGCAACCAGCGCCCTACCCCCGCCCGGCCAAGCTTCCGCTCAGATAGAGCGATTGGAGAAGCAGGCACCGAGGCATGCTCCGTCGGCGGTAGTAGCGCCTCGATGTCCACCCGCCGCACCCGCACGGTTCTATGCCCTAGTTTCGTCGAAGGAATCTTCCCATCCCGCACCTGGTCACGTACCGTATGCTCCGAAAGCCGCAGAATCTCCGCCGTCTCTTTAATTGTCAACCAATCTTCCATAGCCAACCTCTCCCCTAACCCCTCTCCTGGGCGTTCGTGCCTCACTGGGAAAGGGGAATTTGTTTGTTGTCTTAGGCCGGGGCTCCGCCCCGGCCCACTTGCCTTCCCTACTCGCTGATTACCTCGCCGCGAAACACCCGGTTCTGCCCTGTGACTGATAGCAAGAGCACCTCCAGCCGTGGCGGAGCCCACCAGAGCACAGAGACCGCCCAAATGCCAGGGTTGGAGCGCATCAGTTCCTGAAGCACCTCACGCGGTGGCCGGGATACATACGGCTCCGGGCACGGCTCTAGCACGTACTCTGCGCGATCCTCGTGCACCAACACTTCCAGACCGCCGGGCCGCAGCTCCCAAGCCACACGACACGCCAAGCACACCCGGAACGTGCGCCACTGACCATCGGCGCAAAGCGTACCAGCCAAGATAAGCTGATCCTCGGTAGCGCACAGGTCACACGCCACACCCAGGAGCTTTCCGAGAGTGGGTGCCGCCCCTTTCGGGGCGGCGAGGACAGCTGGGGCACTCATAGAGATGCCCCCGCAGGAATCCGAACCCGGCGGCGTGACAGATGCCATTGAGCCCGAGGCGAGATACGCACCTGGGGAGAAGCAGGAACAGGGACAGCCACGGCGGCTTTAGCCGCTTCCAAGACCCGAACCCGCTCCGCTTCTTCTTCGGCGCGGCTGAGAAGCATAGGCACCATAAGCGCATGCTTACAGATAAGAGGATCAATTTGCAGACCGAGATCAAACGCTTGGCCATTCACCCGATCCAGCCTTTGCTGGTCCGGACAAGAACACCGACCGGTTTCCCGGCAGACCACATACTGCGCCTGCGCCACAACCCCTGTTTTGGGATCTGCGACCACGGGCGCGATGATGCAGACAGATTCCGGGCGCACTTCCCCGAGTGCGTACAAATACCAGCCCTGCGCGGCGCGAGCTTCGCGCATTTCCCGCTGTGTGGCAACGTGCGACAGCAGCGTGTTACAATCCAAATTGGTAGCCATTTCGGTGGCTTCCTTTCCAAGCGCCGGGGTAAGTTTTGCAAGACCACCCCCCGGCGCTTTTCCCATTTCTGGGCGATTAGTCGGGCAGTGCCCGCTGCTGATATTATACCCTATATACTGCATAATAAAACAATAAATTGCCTTATTTTACGCACTTAAGATACCATTTTATTGCAAAATAAATAGTTTGATAATCAGTGATATTGACCACCCCGCGCCCCTTCGACGGCGGCGGCGAGCGAAGCTGACCGAGCTGCACCCGCGCCCCATGCCGACCGACGCGCCAGGCCCAGCCCACCGGATAGCACAAGCCCTGCCCCCTGCCACAGCATGAGAGAGAAAGGCTGATTACACGTTTCCCCTGGGGGACGGAAGGGGGATAGACAAACAAATCAATGGGAACCCAACGGAATCCGTTGTTAATTCCTCTGCGATAGCCTATACTAATGCACAGGAGAAAAAAGCATGAGTATCATCACCGCCGTAAAACCGCAGAATGCCTCACTGGCACGCGAGGTCACACTACGCCAAGGCCCGTTCTGGCCCTCGTTTGAACAGTTTCGCACGCAGGGAAATACCGCACTCCAAGCCGTGACACCGGGGCAAGTCGGCACCTTAGTGACCAAGAGTGGGCAGTATCGCATCCTCACTGAGAGCGACTTCCAGAGCCTCTACGGCTTGGCACGCGATGTCGAGCGCTTGCGTGGTGGGATGCGAGTTGTGCTTGCCACAGCGCGGGCGGCCCAGCTCCATCCTGATGAGGCCACGCTAGAGGCCTTAACAGAGGCCGTGATGCTCATGGGGGATCTGCCGCTCCTTCCCACACGGAGCCAGTTTGAGCCGCTCAAGCCTGAAGGACTAGACCTTGAGGATACCGATGATGACTTTGATCTAGAGAACATTCCTCGCCCCCTTGTAGCTGAGGAGCGGCGATGAGCCTTGTCGAGCTGGAGCGCTCTTTACAGGAGCTTTCCCACGGCGACGAGGCACTCAAAACGGTTCAAGCGTTCGCGCAAGGTCTGAGCCGCAACGAGCGGGTTCAGCTCTTTAATGCTTCGGGGGCCTTGGTACGCTTTCCCATACACTACGAAGCTGCCGTGGCACAGGGAGTGATTGTGGACACCGAAGATGAGTTTGTTCTGCTACAAGGCGATATTATTCGCACCGATGCCGCCTATCTCCTCGGAGAGCGCCTTGTGGGCAGGAGCTACGCCATCGCGAACTCGACCTGTGACCTCGTTCCGGGGCGTCGTGAGTATGCTCTCCTGCTGCCGCTTCATCCCATCCTGCGCACCGAGTCGTCCGCGAAAGCGCAGCTAGGCGAGCTACTCAGCTTTCGATCGAACCGCCGCATGTACCTTCCTCCGCTTCCGGGCGATAGCCCTGATGTGGTGGGCAATGCGATTGTCTTCGATGGCGTGGTAGGAGCCCGAATGGAAGATGCTATTTTGGCAGAGCGTGTTGCCTCATTGAGTTTGGTAGGTTGGCGCATCTTTGGCTCCCACCTACGCGGTGTCCTGACCCGAGCAGGCGAGAGTGAAGCTACCCTGCGCCGAGCATTTACCAAAAGTAGTTGATCCGCTTAAAGTTATCCTGTGCTGTGCTCTAAACCATACCCTTGACAGGCAAACATTTGTGTGGTAATCTCGTGTCTATGGCAGCGAACCACGAGCAAGGTTCGCTGCCTTCGTTTTCGTGGTTCCTGCCTTCCCCGAACTAGGGGACACAACCAAGGAGAACCACACCTCATGAAAGCGAAACTTAACAGCCTCCTCGACGACGTTTCCGGCAAGTTCGGTGACAATGTCTTTGCCCGCAACCCTTCCGGCCTCTACCTCCGCAAGAACACCGTTCCTGAGCAACCCAACTCGGAGCGTCTGATGAACGTTCGCGACCGCTTCAGTATCTTTGCTGCACGTTGGGCAACCCTGACTGAGGAACAGCGTGTGGGTTGGAACAGCCTCGCGGGACAGATCACTAAGACCGGCAAGTACGGAGACCTCTACAATCCGACGGGTCATCGTCTGTACATCGCGCTCAATGCCACACGCGGAGAGTTCGCCCTCGCCGAGCTGGACGATGCGCCACTGGCCATCGAACCGACTGTTCCCGTCGCCGACTTCGTGCCCACACTCAATGTCACCTTAGCAGGTGAGCTGGAGCTCAAACTGGGAGCTGCTGCCACCGCGCTTGCTTCCAAGCTACTCATCTTCGCCACGGAACCGATGTCGGCGGGCCGGAGTGTCATACCCGACGCCAGCTTCCGACTCATCACCACGGCAGACACGGGCGACCTGCTCAACGCCGATCTAGGCGATGCCTACGAGAGCAAGTTCGGCGTTCCTGCGGGCGGTGTCAAGGTAGGGGTGAAGATCATCCCAGTGAGTGACTCCGGCTTCCAGGGTGCACCACAGTCCAGCCTTGTGATCGTTACAGCGTAACGGGAGGGCAAGATGCCCCTGACTCATACCTTCGCTGTGCTAACTGACGAGGCCGAGAACCGCCTGATAAACGCGCTCATCGGCCTCGTTGTTGCCCTCACCTGGTGGCTACGTGCCCAACCAAAGTTCCGAAGCGCCAGGCGCAGAGCACTCAGGCGCATTCGAGATCGCCGCCGTAAACGCAAGGAGAAAGCCAGTGCCAACGACGACGAAGACCACTCAGGCGAGCCGTAAGAAGCGGGCAGCCATTCTAGGAACGGGAGCGGGCATCGCCGTGATCGGCGGCGGACTCGCCACTGTCTGGCCCACGGGAAGCAAGAATCTGCCCGATACACTTCCTGCACTTGACACCTGCCGCGTGATAGAGGTAGTGGACGGCGACACGCTCCACGCGAGCTGCGACAACCTCAAAACGATCACCATCCGCCTATTCGGAGCCGATGCCCCAGAGATGAACCAGCCAAGCGGACCGATGGCACGTGCGGCCCTCGGTACCTTGCTGGTTGGGCAGACCCTGACCATCCAGCCAATCGAGAAAGACAAGTATGGGCGACTCGTTGCCCAGCTCAGCACCTCGGCCTATCCAAACATCGAGCGAAGGCAGATCGAAACCGGCCTGGCTTGGTGGTCGCCCCAGTACGCGCCCGACTCCCGAGACCTACGCCTGGCCGAAGACACCGCCCGCGCCGCCAAGCGTGGCCTCTGGGCGATGCCAGCACCCATCCCACCCTGGCAATGGCGCAAGCAAAATTAGAAAAGGAGATACCACCATGAAGCCACGCATCACTAGAGCACCCAAGAAAGCAACAGCCAAGCCCGTTGCCGTGAAGGCACCAACCGCAAAGCCCAAACTCATCTTGCGGCCAAAGCCCAAGTCAACACCAAAGCCAGCGGCTAATCCAGCTTCGACCAACGGCCCGCTCCACCAGATCCCGCCAGAGTCGCCTGACCCACCGCCAACTGAGATCGTCGAGCCCGTGATCCAAAGCAAGCCGCTGATTATCACGATTCCACCGGAGAATCCCGCGCCAAGCGTGAGCGAAGCGCCAGCTTCTCCAGTGACAGAAGGTACTACGAAACCCGCGAACTACCTGGTGATCGAGAGCGAAGTCAAGGAGGTGTCACAGGCAAGTGACGTTGCAGTAACGGATGGATACACCGTCGTAGAAAGTGAAACCGCAGATATGGTGACTCCACCGATACCCAGCGTGCCAATGGTCACGATTCCGCCCAATCATGCTATCGAGAATGTCTCCTCGCTCCAGCTCGGTGACGTGCTCATCATTGCTGTTAAAGTTCAGCCAGCTCCCGCTCAGGAGGTAGAGCCATGACCGAGGAGCAGCGCAAAGAAAGAAATGCCCAGCGACTCACGGAGTGCAATCCCATCTTCCGGCGGAAAGTAGCCGCGATCCTGGCCGACCTGGAAGGGCACGGCTGGAGATCACGCATCCAAGAGGCATGGCGCTCGCCCGCACGGCAGAAGCAGCTTCTCGCGGATGGCTTTACGAAAGTAGGGTGGGGGATGCACAATGCGGCTACGGAGGATGGGAAACCGGACTCGCTGGCCGTGGACATCCTCGACGACGACCAACCCAACCACGAGAGTACGCAGTTCCTACTTATGCTCGCGGCTTCGGCGAAAGCCCATGGTTGCGTGACGGGCATTGACTGGGGGCTCTCGCAGGAAGACCGCGACACGATCCGATCCGCCATCGCAAGCCGGGACTTCGATGCGAAGATCGACGTGGGTTGGGATCCGTGCCATGTACAGATCGGCGGGATGACCGTTCAGGAAGCCAGAGACGGAGCACGGCCCTCGTGAAATCAGCACTCTTAAGTTTGCTATTTGTTCAAAAAAAGAGAGTCCTCTCCGAGAAGCAGCTCTTCCACCAGGCGGGCAATGCGGTGCTGAGTGGTCTGACGGTCACCTTGATAGTACTCCCAGTTTGTGCGCGGGAAGGCCGTCTCGGGCCAGGTTGCCAGGATATGGTGGGCCAGCTCATGGACAATCGTGCGAATTTTTTCGTGCTCGGGGGCGGCGATGTTGTAGTAGATTACGGGCTGGATAGCGCCGCCTCTGTAGAAGCCTTGCACGCCCGAGGACGACCGGAATGCCTGGACACGGGCACCCAGCGCCCGTGCGGCGGCGATCCAGGAATCGGCGGTGAGCAGGTTCCCCTCCAGGTGCGAGTGAATCACCCGTGCAACGCTCTGGGCGATTTCGGTGAGGTTTTCATCGCGCACTCGGCGTGGCCGGGTTTTATACAAGAACGCATCACTGATGCGTGGGGTTCGTTTTCGTGGCATGTGGGGCTGTGCTCTCCTAATCTACCAGGGGAACCGTTTCCGGATCTGGCTCTTTATCAAAAATCTCCACCGCGTTTTCCATTAGCTTCTTGTAGAGCTCGCGGCGCTCGGGGGAGACGCCCCGGTAGAGCTCCACCAGGCCCCACTCCTCATCAGAGAGCTCACGCTCCACCGTGGGAGTTTCGGAGCGCAGGCCTGCCGCACGAAAGATCTCCGCCTCCGTTACCTGAAGAGGAGCCGCGAGCTTGCGCAACGTGGATTTACGAGGCAGCTCGATCTGTCCCGCCTCCAGCTTATTGACCGTGGACGGATCAACGCCGGCAGTTAGTGCGAGCTGGTTCTGCGAGAGCCCCCGCCGCTCTCGGGTCTGGGCGAGCCACTCTGCAAACGCAGTAGTTTTCATAGTACCTCCATTTTAGGAAAAGAATTCATAAGATGCAAGTGTGAATTTTTTTCTTTTAGTCTTGCGTTTTATATGAAATTAATTCATAATGCATCAATAAACTAAGCCTGGAGACTACTTGGGAAACAGGCATGAGGTAGGGAGAAAAGTGAGGGTATGAAAAAAAATCAAAACTCGCCGCTGTCTTTAGTACGTGAGGCAGCAGGGCTGAGCCTCTTAGAGGCCGCGCGTAGTGTGGGCATTGCGCCCGAGTATCTTCAGCGGATCGAGCGACGTGGTCAGGCACCCTATGTCCTGGCTGAGAAGCTTGCACGCCGCTACCGTTGCTCCGCGATGATCTTTGCGCAGAGATTGATCGTGGGCAGTCCTAGCTCTAGGAAAGGGGGAATAGCAAAAGCAGAAAAGAGGATGCGATTGACCGAGGTGGGGGGCAAGCGCCAAAGCCCCCCGCTTCAAAAAACAAGGGTGCAGGAAGGATTTTGACCATGCGAAAACGAACGGATTTAGGACGCCTCCTTAGAGGCAAAAACACGGGTAGCAAAAAGCTGTTTGTGAGGGAAGTGCACACTTTTCTGAGGAAAAAGCGCTCCTTCCCTTTCACGGAGGAAACCAGGGGTTCGATCCCCCTACGGGCTACTTTTCTTTTCTGTTGCAAAGATGCAACTTTAGCACCGTCCCCTCGCCTGCGATACAGTAAGTACGTATGACCAATAAGCTTCAAGCAAATGTGACCGATGAGAGCGCAATTCTGGTGGCGCTGGAGACCGATGAGAGCCTCGATAGCATTGAGGTTCGTCTGGACGAGTTAACCGAACTTGCGAGCACTGCGGATATTGAGGTTCTAGATCGTTTCAGCCAGCGAAAGCATAAGGCTGACTCCGCGTTTCTGATTGGGCATGGAAAAGCCGATGAGCTCTACACCCTGGTGGCGGAGCTGGAACCGACGGTGGTGATCTTTGATAACGAGCTCTCCCCTACTCAGCAGCGCAACTTAGAGATCACACTTAAGACACGGGTGATGGATCGGACGCAGCTGATCTTGGATATTTTTGCCCAGCGCGCACGGACGCGTGAGGGGAAGCTTCAAGTGCAGCTTGCGCAGCTTACCTACTCTCTGCCACGTGTGGGGCTTCTCTACACCAAGTTCGAGCGCCAGCAGGGCGGTATCGGGGTGCGCGGTGGTGGAGGGGAGAGTAAAGTCGCGCTAGACAAGCGTAAGATCCGCGAGGACATCGCTGAGCTAACTCGCGAGCTGGAAGAAGTCAAGAAGACCCGTCGGCAGCAGCGTAGTGCTCGTCGCAAGCTGCCATTTCCCTCAGCAGCTCTGGTTGGGTACACCTCGGCAGGCAAGTCCACCCTCCTGAACTTGCTCTCGGGCTCTGAGGTGCTGGCCGACCGGATGCTCTTCTCGACCCTGGACCCTACCACACGCCGTGTGACCCTTCCCGATGGCCGTGGGATCCTACTCACCGATACCGTAGGCTTTATCCGCAGCCTGCCCCATGATCTCGTCGCCGCGTTTCGTGCCACACTCGAAGAGACCATCGAGGCGGATTTTCTGATCCATGTGGTGGATATTAGCAGCCCGGAGGCGGATCGTCACCGAGACACCGTTCTAGAGACTCTGGAGGCCCTGGGAGCCCACGATAAGCTAATCCTGACGGTCTTCAATAAGAGTGATCTGGTGGAAAATATTGAGGAACTTCAAGAGCTGGTGGCGAAGACCCCGAACTCTTGCTACATCTCGGCGGCGAAGGCTGAGGGACTCAACCAGCTCATGGAGCGGGTATCGGAGACGATTAAAAACCTAGTGGACACCATGCTAGTGGCAATCCCCTACAGCCGCTCAGAGCTGGTGGCGCAGTGTCATGAGTTCGGCGTGGTGCACTCCGTGGACTATGGTCCTGAACATATCCTCGTTCGCGCCGATGTCGCACGCTCTCTAGCGGGTAAGCTCGAAGAGTTCCAGATTGTGTAAGTCCTGACCACCGAGCCCCTTCAGAGCTTTCTGGAGGGGCTAAGTTATTTTTAGGGGTACGGTACACTGGTGCATGTTTTCCCAGACTGCCGAGTACGCGCTTCGAGCGGTGGCCTACCTTGCCCAAGAGGGAGAGCCGCGCACCGTAGCACAGATCGCGGCGGCAACCAAAGTTCCCCCCAGCTATCTTTCTAAAGTGATGCAGAGCCTAGCACGTGCCGAGCTGGTGGTCTCACAGCGCGGCCTGCATGGAGGATTCCGCCTTGCCCGTCCCACAGATCAGCTCTGCGTCTACGACATCGTGCAGGCGGTGGATCCGATCCAGCGCATTACCAAGTGTCCACTAGACCTGCCACAACACTCCAAAAATCTGTGTAAGCTCCACCAGCGCATGGACGATACCCTGGCGCAGGTGGAGCTGGTTTTCCGTCAGACGACGTTTGCGGAAGTTCTGGAAACTCCGATCTTTGGTAGCGATGAGCCTACTTCGGATCGTAGTTTTTAGAACCGTCGGTGGGGAGTGGCACGATCCAGATCTGGCGGAACTCGGTGGGGTTGTGGTGATCCTGCAAGAAAATCGGGCCAGGTTTATCTACCGGGCGGTCACCGCGAATTCCGGTGGGGCCTTGAATCTCGGTGTTGTTCTGCACGAGAATTCCGTTTTGCATGACCGTGACGCGGGCCTTTTCGGTTATTTTACCGTCCACAAAACGCGGCGCACGGAAGATAATGTCGTAGGTCTGCCAGGAGAGCGGGGGCTTGCAGGCATTGACCAGCGGCGCGGCTTGGTTGTAGACCGCGCCACAGTCGCCCGTTCCGGGAATCTTCAGCCCGGAGGAGTCCAGCACCTGAATCTCGTACCAGCTCTGCAAGCCTACGCCTGAGTTGCCCCGGCCTTGGCCTTTTTCATTGGGGACGTAGGGGACTTTAAACTCGACATGGAGCATGAAGTCTGTGAACTCCTGCTTGCTGACGATATTGCCCTTCTGGGAGACCATCGCGCCCTTGACCACGCTCCAGTCCGCATCGGCTGTGGAGCCAAACTTGCGCCAGTTGGCCGCCATCTCCTCAGGCTTGCCGGAGAAAAGCACGATGGCTCCGGGGGGAGGGGGGACGGGCTTTGGCTGCTTTGCTTTGTTATCGGGCATCAGATACGGCGACTGCGAGAGTGCCGCCAGTGTGAGAAGAGAGAGTACGTTCATCGTGGCTCTATTTTACCTGGGATTTCGTTTTTAGGGGCGTGCGGGGGGACGGCCCTCGCCGCGCAGGCAGCAGTTTTCCCGGCAGACATCGGGGTTGGGGCCGCGTGTGCCGACCGTGAGCCGGATCGGAGAGTCGCTCTGCCGCTCGCTGACAAGCTCGTGGATCATCTGGATGAGCTTGGGGTGCGTCCCCGCCGTCGCCGCCCGCACAAAGGAAATCCCAAGCTCCTCTGCTAGGTGCTTGGCCTCGTGGTCGAGGTCGTAGAGAACTTCCATGTGATCGGAGACAAATCCAAGTGGTACCACCGCGACGCCGGGAGCATTGAGGCCGTGCAGGTAGTCGAGGATATCGGGCTCTAGCCAGGGCACTTGCGGCGGGCCGCTACGGCTCTGGTAGGCCAAGTCGAAGTTTTCTACACCGCAGGCCTCTGCGATCAGCCCGGCGGCTTCGGTTAGCTGCGCCTCGTAGTCACAGCCACGGGCCATGCCGATGGGGATGCTGTGGGCGGTGAAGACCACGCGGGAGCCGTCGGGGAGCTGGGAGAGCGCCTCGTTGACGCGCTCGGCCATCACTTCGATAAAGAGGGGATGGTTGTAGAAGACGCGGATCTTGCCAAACTCGGGCGCACCATCGCCCACAGCCTCGCGTGCCTTGGCGATGTCCTCGCGGTACTGGCGGCAGCCGGAGTACGAGCTAAACGCCGAGGTCACAAAGGCGAGCGCGTTTTTGATGCCATCGGCCTTCATCTGCGCCACGGTGTCGGTGACAAACGGGTGCCAGTTGCGGTTGCCAAAGTAGATCGGCAGGGGGAAATCGCTGGCTTTAAGGGCTGCAATCAGCGCTCGGTTCTGGGCGTTGATCGGGCTGATGCCCCCAAAGTGCTGGTAGTGCTCTGCCACTTCCGCGAGGCGCTCGGCGGGGATATTGCGCCCCGCCGTGACGTTTTGCAGAAACGGAATGACATCGTCGGGGCCTTCCGGGCCACCAAAAGACAAAACTAAAAGTGCGTCGTAGTTGCTCATGAGATTTTCGTGCCGACCCACACCATGCCGTTTTCGATCTTGGTTTGGAACGTCTCGACGGGCTTTTTCACCACACCGTCAATTGCCGCTCCGGTCTTCAGATCGAACTTGCCGTAGTGCCAGGGACAGACAACCGAACACTCGTCGCTGTCAATAGTTCCCTCGCAGAGCGGGCCGCGGGCATGGCTGCATCTATTGTTGATGGCAAAGATCTCACCCTTGATGTTAAAGACCCCGACCATCTTGCCTTCGAGAAACACCGAGCGCGTCTTTCCAGGCTCTAGCTCCGAAAGGGGGCAGACCTCGACCCAGCTCTCTCGTGCCTCTCCGGCGGCAAGTGCCTCGGCGATGGGCGGGCCACCGAGCGCGTCTAAGGCTTCGTCGAGTCGCAAGTTCACGCAGGTAAAGAGCGGCGTGTCCTGGAGCGTGTAGCGGCTGGACTCAGTCTCGCGCAGCTCCTGCACTAAGTCTAAGAAGTCGGCGGGCTCGTCGGTCTCGAAGGCCAAGATAAACTCGTAGTCGTCGATGCCGAAGCTGTAGGTGGTGTTGAGGCGGATCGAGGGGAATTTTTTCCCCACTTCGATGTGCTCGTCCATGACCCCTTGGCGGGCGTGCTTGGAGAGTAGATACCAGGGGCGGGTCTTGATAAACGGGTAGACAAAGACATACTTCGCCTCCGAGGGGTCAATCACCAGCCGCTCTTCTTCCTCACTTCCATCGTCGCCGCCCACGCGAATCTCATAGACCGAGCGCTTGGTCTGCGAGAAGTAGCTGTAGACGATCTGGAGGTAGCTGCCCATTTTTGTGCGCAGGATCGCGGTGGCTAGCTCCTGGAAGACCAGCGGGCTCTCGGCGATCTGCCAGAGGAGCAGCTCGCAGTCCGCGCGGGTGCCGACCGTGCTGTAGGGCCGCAGGAGCATGCGCCGGTTGAAGTTCTGAATGACGCTCGAAAGCTCACGCTTCTGCGCCGCTTGTTCGTCGTCACTTAAGCGCCGCCAGGTGGGATCGAGCTTGTAGAAGGCAAAGCGGACGTACTGGCGGCGGCTGAGCTGGCGTCCGGCGGGCGGAGCGGTGGGGGTATCGGTGGTGCGTGGTCTCATAGCTCACTCATACTTTCTTGAATCGCATCCAGCGTGCTCTGGACAATGGTTTCGGTGTGCGCGGCGCTGACAAAGCCTGCCTCGAAGGCGCTGGGAGCCAGGTAGACACCGCGCTCCAGCATCTTATGGAAGAACGAGGCGAAGCGCGGGGCATCGACATACTGCTTTGCGGTGGCGTAGTCGGTCACTTTGGTCCCCTCTTCTTTCAGGAAGTAGAACCCAAACATGGTGCCGACGGTTCCCGCTTGAATCGGCAGACGGGCTGACGCAGCGGCGGCACGAATGCCCTCGGTGAGCTGTGTCGTACGGGCGACAATTCCCTCAAAGACGCCAGGCTTTTGTAGCTCGGTGAGGGTCGCGAGGCCCGCTGCCATCGCCAGCGGGTTGCCTGAGAGCGTCCCTGCCTGGTACATCGTCCCGGCGGGCGCGACGTGCTGCATGATCGTCTTCTTGCCCGCATACGCCCCAACCGGAAGCCCACCGCCGATGACTTTTCCGAGGCAGGTGATATCGGGATCGATGCCCCAGTGTGCCTGTGCTCCGCCGGGTGCAACCCGAAAGCCCGTCATCACTTCATCGAGGATAAACAGCGCCCCGTGCGCACGACAGAGCGCTTGGAGCCCCAGCAAGTAGCCGTCGGCAGGGGGCACGAAGCCCATGTTGGCCGCAATCGGCTCGACAATCACCGCGGCGATCTCGGAGCCCAGCTCTGTGAAGAGCGCTTTGGCACCGTCTAAGTCGTTGTAGGAAAGCGTGAGGGTGCTTGCGGCGGTGGCCTTGGGGACGCCGGGGGAGTCGGGGAGGCCCAGTGTGGCAACGCCGCTGCCCGCCTGCACCAAGAGCATATCCGCATGGCCGTGGTAGCAGCCGGAGAACTTGACAATCTTCTCGCGCCCGGTGACCGCGCGGGCGAGGCGCAGGGCGCTCATGCACGCCTCAGTGCCGCTGTTGACAAAGCGAATCTGCTCGATGCTTGGCACCATCGCGATGACCTGCTCCGCGAGCTGGTTTTCAAGCGCGGTGGGTGCCCCATAGCTTGTGCCCTTGGCCGCCGTCTCCGCGATGGCCTGCAAGACAACTTCGGGCGCGTGGCCTAGCACGAGCGGCCCCCACGACAGAACATAGTCGGTGTAGCGGTTGCCATCGGCGTCCCAGATATATGGCCCGGAGCCGCGCTCAATAAACCTAGGCGTACCACCGACCCCACGAAAGGCACGGACGGGGCTATTGACACCACCGGGAATAAGCTCCTGCGCACGGGCAAAGAGTCGCTCTGATTCTTGTGTGTTCATGGTGATAGATTACCCCCTAACCCCCGCCCAGCGGGGGGACAATGAGGAATTTTCCTTATATTCCCCCCGCTGGACGGGGGGTAGGGGGGAGAAAGCCGCTCGACCGTTTCTTCCGCTTGATGAATACAGTCGGGGATGCCGACGCCACGGTAGGCGCAGCCGGTGAGGTGCAGGCCGGGGGGAAGAGATTTCTCTAGGACATCGATTCGATCTAGGTGCCCCGCATCGTACTGAGGGTTGGCGTTGTGCCAGCGGAAGATTCGGTGAAAGAGCGGCTCTGCGGTGATCCCCAGAATATCCAAGAGCTGCTCTTTTGCCATCGCCAGAATCTCTGCGTCGGTTTTCTCCAGCGTCTCGGGCGTGCGGGAGCCACCGAAGAAGACACGGACAAGCGCGTGGCCGTCGGGGGCGCGCGAGGGGAACTTGACCGACGAGATCGTCAGGGCGTTGATGGGGCGCTTCTCCCGTAGCGGGATCACCATCCCAAAGCCGTGCAAAGGGCGCTTGATGTCCGCGGAGTGAAAGCCCAAAGAGAGTGTCCCCGTGCTCACGGCCCGGATCAGCTCCAGCTGCTCCGCGACTCGTGGCGCAAGAGGCTGGATAAGCTTGGCGGCAACCGAGGCGGGCGTGGTGATAATGATCTGGGGAGCGGTAAGAAGTGTACCGTCACTCAACGCAAGCTGGTAGCTACCTGAGGGCAAGGAAATGAGACTCATTACGGAGGTGTTAAGCCGCTTCTCGCCGATGAGCTGTCCAACAAGCGCGTCTACCAGCTCTTGTGTGCCGCTGGGAAATGACTGGAACATCGCAGGGCGCTTGCCGTTTGGATTGGCCTGTGCCTGTTTTGCCTTCTGCGCGAGCGTCCCTCGGATCAGGCTCCCGAACTCGGTCTCCAGCTCGCGGTAGCGCGGAAACGTGGCGAGCAGGCTCTGGCGCTCGGACTCGCCGCTGTAGATTCCCGAGAGTAGCGGCTCCCCGAGGCGCTCTAGGGCTTCTTGACCGAAGCGGCGGCGTACAAAGCTGCCGATGGTCTCGTCGGTAGAGTCCGTTCGTGGAGGAATCAGCCAGTCGAGGCCCATGCGGAGCTTGCCGGAAAGCGAGAGGAGGGGGCTCTTGAGAAAGGGCCAGAGCTTGGTGGGGACGATCAGCTGCATGCCCTCCGGGAGTGCGACGGGCTGGCCATTGTGGAGAACATAGATCGTGCGGAGTTTGTCGTTGGTGCCCAGAAGCCGCTCCCCCAGACCTAGCTCGCGCGCGAGCTGCGCCGCCCAGGGCTTGGTCGCCAGAAACGAGTCCGCCCCACCCTCGACTACAAAGCCGTCGATTTTCTCCGTCTGGAGCTTTCCCCCCCAGCGCTCCGATGCCTCTAAGAGCACATACTCCAGGCCGCGCTTCTGGGCAAACCACGCCGCGCTGAGCCCGGAGATGCCGCCTCCGATAATGGCGATCATGGCTTGGTCTGCGTGTACTCGTGGACGAAATCAATGAGGCGGCGCACGGTGTCTACGGGGGTCTCGGGCAGAATCCCATGTCCTAGGTTGAAGATATGGCCAGGCTTTGCTTTCACGCTATCCAGGATCTTTTCCACCTGCGGCTGGAGCGCGTCCCAGCCCGCAAAGAGCGCCACAGGGTCTAAGTTCCCCTGCACTGCCACGCCGTCACCCAGCTCGTCCCACGCTGCTGCCAGATTTGTGCGCCAGTCCACCCCGATCACATCGCCGCCCGCTTTTTGGATTAGAGGAAGCATCCCGCTGGTGCCAGTGCCAAAGTGAATCAGGGGAACCCCTGCCTTACTTGCAATCTCCAGCGCTTTCTTACTGTAGGGAAGGACGAACTTCTCGTAGTCCGCTGGGCTAAGCTCACCGACCCAGCTATCGAAGAGCTGGAGCGCTTGTGCGCCCGCCTCAGCCTGCGCCAGAAGATACTCACCGGCCAGAGTCGCCAGCTTGTTCATGAGCGAGTGCCAGGCCACGGGCTCGTTCCACATCAGCTTCTTGACCTCAATGCGGTTCTTACTTGCGCCGCCCTCAACCGCGTAGCTGGCTAGGGTAAACGGAGCGCCGCTAAAGCCGATCAAGGGAATCCCACGTGGCTCTAGCTCTTTTCGCACGAGCTTGATGGCCTCCAGCGTGAAGCTTAGAGTCTCGCGCGGCTCTGGCAAGACAAGCTGCCCGATTGCCTTGGCGGTGCGCACGGGGTTGTGGATAATGGGCCCCTCGCCCTTGAGAAACTCTAGCTTCAGGCCCATGCCTTCTAGTGGGGGGAGAATATCGGCAAAGATAATCGCCGCATCTAGGTTGAACGCATGGATCGGCTGCATCGTCACCTCGCACGCCAGCGCGGGGTCTTTGATCAGCTCTAAGATACTGTACTTGGTGCGTAGCTCACGGTACTCGGGCATGTAGCGCCCCGCCTGGCGCATCAGCCAGACCGGAGTGGCGTCCACAGGCTCGCGGCGGCAAGCGCGTAAAAATCGGCTATTTTGCATGGTAAAAATCGTTGAGGTCTTTTAGGTTTTCTAGGCGAGGAGGAGTCCTGGGGTCTCCAGGAGCTCTTTAAGCCGTGCGAGAAACGCGGCGGCAGGGGCACCGTCGAGGGCGCGGTGGTCAAAGCTAAGGGAGAGACCCATCATAGGGCGCACGGCGGGCTGGCCATTTACCGCCACAATGGTATCGGTGATCGCACAGATACCCAGAATCGCGACTTGCGGTGGGGGAATGATCGGGTTGAACGACTGCACGCCGTAGTTGCCGAGATTGGTGATCGTAAACGTCCCACCCGTCACTTCGTCGCTGGCTAGCTTCATGGTGCGTGCGCGTGCCGCAAGATCTACCCGATCTTTGGCAAGCTGGGTCAGGCCCTTGCTCTGGACATCTTTAATCACCGGGACAATCAGCCCATCGTCGCCTAGCGAGACGGCCATTCCCAC
>Ga0315904_10005762_pt1 | contig 17117 bp, 18 predicted proteins | sample LakEriMetagenome_6_FD_203529 | JGI IMG/M metagenome (GOLD analysis project Ga0315904, IMG submission 203529) | Freshwater fungal communities from buoy surface, Lake Erie, Ohio, United States - Buoy 12 MA120 | ecosystem: Environmental > Aquatic > Freshwater > Lake | place: USA: Lake Erie, Ohio...
AGGATCGCGAGCGCCCCGGTGCCTACCACCGCATCGGCTTCCCCCGTGGCGATGGCGGCGAGCCGATCTACATCGAGACGACACGCCCCGAGTTGATCCCCGCGTGCGTGGCGCTCGTCGCGCACCCAGACGACGAGCGCTACCAGCCGCTCTTCGGGACCACCGTCCGCACGCCGCTCTTCGGCGTCGAGGTGCCGGTGGTGGCACATGCACTGGCCGACCCCGAGAAGGGGTCCGGCATCGCGATGATCTGCACCTTCGGCGACCTCACCGACGTCACCTGGTGGCGCGAGCTGCAGCTGCCGACGCGCCCGATCATCGGCTGGGACGGGCGCATCCTCCCCGACACTCCCCCGTGGGTCGAGGGAGCTGAGGCCGAGGCGGCGTACGCCGAACTCGCCGGCAAGACGGCGCACTCGGCCAAGGAGCGCATCGTCGAACTCCTTCGCGAGTCCGGCGACATGGTCGGCGAGCCGCGTGAGATCACCCATGCGGTGAAGTTCTTCGAGAAGGGCGAACGCCCGCTCGAGATCGTCACGACCAGGCAGTGGTACCTCACCAACGGCGGGCGCGGTCCGGAGCTGCGCGAGCAGCTGCTCGCGCGCGGCCGCGAGCTGCGCTGGCACCCCGCGCACATGCAGGTGCGCTACGAGAACTGGGTCGAGGGGCTCAACGGCGACTGGCTCATCTCCCGCCAGCGGTTCTTCGGCGTACCCCTGCCGATCTGGTACCCGCTCGACGCCGAGGGCAACCCCGACTACGACTCGCCACTGCTGCCCGCCGATGCGGACCTGCCCATCGATCCCTCCAGCGATGCGCCCGCGGGCTACTCCGAGGACCAGCGCGGCAAGCCCGGTGGCTTCATCGGCGATCCCGATGTCATGGACACCTGGGCCACGTCATCGCTGAGCCCCGAGATCGCAGGAGGATGGAGCCGCGACGAGGACCTCTGGTCGCGCATCTTCCCCATGGACCTGCGCCCTCAGGCCCACGAGATCATCCGCACCTGGCTCTTCTCGACCGTGGTGCGCAGTCACCTGGAATTCGATCGGCTGCCGTGGAGCGATGCCGCGATCAGCGGCTGGATCCTCGACCCGGATCGCAAGAAGATGAGCAAGTCCAAGGGCAATGTCGTCACGCCCATGGGGCTGCTCGACGAGCACGGCTCCGATGCCGTGCGCTACTGGGCAGCATCGGGGCGCCCCGGCACCGATACGGCGTTCGACGTCGGACAGATGAAGATCGGTCGCCGCCTGGCGATCAAGATCCTCAACGCATCGAAGTTCGTACTCGGATTCGAACCCGCAGCTGACGCTTCCGCGGTCACGGCGCCACTCGACCGGGCGATGCTCGCTGATCTCTCCGAGACCGTGCGCCAGGCCACGGCAGCCTTCGAGGACTACAACTACACGCGCGCCCTGGAGCTGGCCGAGACCTTCTTCTGGTCCTTCACCGACGACTACGTCGAGCTGGTCAAAGATCGCGCGTACGGCGGCCAGGGCCCTGAGGCGGCCGCGTCGGCCAAGGCAGCCCTGGCCATCGCCCTCGACGTACAGCTCCGGCTCTTCGCGCCCTTCCTCCCCTTTGTCACCGAGGAAGTGTGGTCCTGGTGGCAGGCGGGTTCCATCCATCGGACGACATGGCCGAGCGCCGATGAGCTCTCGACGATGGCTGCCGATGGCGATCGCGCCATTGTGGCTGACACCGCCATCGCGCTCTCGCTCGTGCGCAAGGCCAAGAGCGAGGCCAAAGCATCGATGAAGGCGGATGTGGCCAGCGCCACTGTGCGCGGTCCGGCGGATTCACTGGATCGCATCAGCGCCGTCGCCGGTGACCTCAAGGCCACGGGATCCATCGCGGAGTTGAACTTCGAGCCCGGTGGCGACGCCGTCACCGTCGATGTGACGCTGGCCTAGCGGCCGCGAGTGAGCAGTTGCGTGCAGGTTTCAGTGGCAAATCCCGCACGCATGTGCACACTCGGGACCAGGGAGCGAGTCCGCTAAGCGGATTCCTTGCGCACGCGGCGCTTGGGCGTCTCGACCTCGCGCGGCACGAGAGTCGGGAGGACGTTGTCGCGCACGGTCTCCTCGGTGACGACGACACGGGCCACATCGGAGCGACTGGGCACGTCGTACATCACATTGAGGAGGACCTCCTCGAGGATGGCGCGCAGGCCACGTGCTCCCGTGCCCCGCTTGAGCGCCTGATCGGCGATCTCCCCGAGTGCCTCGTCAGTGAACTCCAACTCGACGTTGTCGAGCTCGAAGAGCTTCTGGTACTGCTTCACCAGAGCATTGCGCGGCTCCGTGAGGACCTGCATCAGCGCGTCGCGATCGAGCTTGGCCACCGAGGTGAAGACGGGGAGTCGGCCGATGAACTCCGGGATCATGCCGAACTTGAGCATGTCCTCGGGCATGACGTAGCCGAAGATGTCGTCGGGATTGGTCTCGGTGATGGTCTGGCCATCCTCGGGGACGATGTCGAAGGTGAAGCCCACGCGCTTCTTGCCAATGCGCTGCTCGATGATCTGGTCGAGCCCCGCGAAGGCCCCACCGACGATGAAGAGGACGTTGGTGGTGTCGATCTGGATGAACTCCTGGTGCGGGTGCTTCCGGCCGCCCTGCGGGGGAACCGAAGCCGTCGTGCCCTCCAGGATCTTCAGCAGCGCCTGCTGCACGCCCTCGCCGGAGACATCGCGGGTGATGGACGGGTTCTCGCTCTTGCGCGCCACCTTGTCGATCTCGTCGATGTAGATGATGCCCGTCTCAGCGCGCTTGACGTCGTAGTCGGCGGCCTGGATGAGCTTGAGGAGGATGTTCTCGACATCCTCGCCGACGTAGCCGGCCTCGGTCAGGGCCGTGGCATCGGCGATGGCGAAGGGGACATTGAGCATGCGAGCGAGCGTCTGAGCAAGCAGCGTCTTGCCCGATCCCGTGGGGCCGAGCAGGAGGATGTTGGACTTCGCCAGCTCCACCGAATCCTCGCGGCCGCGGACATTGGCACCGGCCTGCACTCGCTTGTAGTGGTTGTAGACGGCGACGGAGAGGGCCTTCTTGGCGACCTCTTGGCCGATGACGTAACTATCGAGGAACTCGTAGATCTCGCGCGGCTTGGGCAGCTCGTCGAAGGGCATGTCAGCGGAGTCGCTGAGCTCCTCTTCGATGATCTCGTTGCACAGGTCGATGCACTCGTCGCAGATGTAGACGCCGGGGCCGGCGATGAGCTTCTTGACCTGCTTCTGGCTCTTGCCGCAGAAGGAGCACTTGAGGAGGTCACCCCCATCGCCAATGCGCGCCACAGCAGCTCCTTCGATCTCGGGCAGGCGAGTGCCCTCCGAGTCTCCGACGGTACCCCCATGTGGGGCTTGTTGGGGGTGATTGTGCCCCCGGCGCGTTCAGCCTTCAGCGGACGCGCGCGATTCAGGAGGCTGCGGCGACCTTACGAGAGGCGATGACCTGGTCGATGATCCCGTACTCCTTGGCCGCGTCGGCCGTGAGAATGCGGTCGCGCTCGATCTCCTTCTCGATCTGCTCCTTGGTGCGACCGGTGTGGAGGGACAGGATCGTCTCCATCTCCTCGCGCATGCGCAGGATCTCGTTGGCCTGGATCTCCACGTCGGAGGCCTGGCCACCGCCCTCGGTGTACGGCTGGTGAATGAGGATGCGCGAGTGCGGCAGGGCGAAGCGCTTGCCCGGCGTGCCCGCGGCAAGCAGCACAGCCGCGGCGGAGGCAGCCTGCCCGAGGCACACGGTCTGCACCTGCGGCTTGACGAACTGCATGGTGTCGTAGATCGCCGTCATCGCGGTGTAGGAGCCGCCGGGTGAGTTGATGTAGATCTGGATGTCACGATCGGGGTCCATCGACTCCAGGCAGAGCAACTGAGCCATAACGTCATCGGCGGATGCATCGTCGATTTGAACGCCAAGGAAGATGATGCGCTCCTCGAAGAGCTTGGTGTAGGGGTTGTGCACACGCTCGCCATTGGCTACCCGCTCGCGGAACTCCGGGAGGATGTAGCGGGCCTGGGGGGCAGAGAACCCCGACTGGGTGCGCATGCGGTCTCCTTCGATGCGGGAATCGGCGTTCACCTCGAAGCCCCGATTCACTTCGAGGCTCCAGGTGCATCGGCCGACGTGGAGTAGACGTGATCGATGAGGCGGTAGTCGCGGGCCTCCTCGGCCGTGAACCACCGGTCACGGTCGGAGTCGGCCTCGATCTCCTCGATGGTGTGGCCGCTGTGCTCAGCGATGAGCTGGGCCATGCGCTTCTTGATGAAGAGCATCTGCTCAGCCTGGATCTTGATGTCGGAGGCCGTGCCGCCAATGCCGCCCAGCGGCTGATGCATCATGATCCGGGTGTTGGGCGTGGCGTAGCGCTTGCCCGGTGCGCCGGCGCACAGGAGGAACTGCCCCATCGACGCCGCGAGGCCCATGGCAATCGTCGTGACGTCGTTGGGGATGAGCTGCATCGTGTCGTAGATGACCATGCCCGCCGTGATCGATCCACCCGGGGAGTTGATGTAGAGGGTGATGTCCTTGTCGGGGTCCTCGGCCGCGAGCACCTGGAGCTGCTTGGCGATGCGATTGGAATTCTCGTCCCGCACCTCGCCCTCGAGCCAGACGATCCGCTCACGGAGGAGCCGCTCGTCGAGCATGTCTCCGAATCCGGCCATGCTCGGGGCTCCGGTCCGCAGGTCGATGCTCACGCGAATCTCCTCTCCACCGGTCGGACACCCGACCGCCTGACGACCCTAACGCCGACCGGCCCCGAGATAGTCCCGGGCCCGGGCGTGTTCGCCGTGGGCGTAGGCCTAGGCCTCGTCGGCCTCGGCGGCTCGCAACTCCTCATCGATGATCTCGAGGTCGACCGGGCGCCCGGAGGCGTCGACGATGCGCGCCTTCGAGGTGACGACGGCGAGAGCCTTGGCGCGACGGATATCCCCGATGGCCATGGGCAACTGCCCGGCCTGGACCAGAGCCTGGGCGAAGGCGTCGGGGGCCATGCCGTAGCGGGGGGCGTTCTGCAGCAGCCACGAGGACAGCTCGGACTCACCGACGGAAATTTCCTCCGCCTCGGCGATCTTGTCGAGGAGGAGTCGGCTGCGCAGGCCGTCACGCGCCTCGCGCTCGACCTCGGCACGGTGCGCCTCGTCACCGGCGTGGCCGTCAGCGAAGTGCTCCTCCACCTCCTGGCTGATGACGCCGTCGGGCACGGGGAAGTCAGCGAGGCCCAGGAGCGCCTCGTGCACCTTGCCCCGCGCCTGCATCCCCTGCTCGAGCACACGCACACGGCCAAGGCGGGTGCGGATGTCATCGCGGAGTTCGCCGATGGTGTCGAACTCCGAGGCCATCTGCGCGAAATCGTCGTCGGCAGCCGGCAGCGCGCGCTCGCGGACAGCCGAGACAGTCACATTGACGGTGAGGGGGCGGCCGACGTACTCGCCGCCCTCCGGTGTGAACTCGAAGGTGCGCGTCTCCCCCGCGGTCGCACCGCGCACGGCGTCGTCGAAACCCGGGAGCATGCCGTCGGTGCCCAGTTCGTACGACAGTGCATGGCCGGAGAGGTCCTCGACGGAAGAGCCATCAGCCTCGTAGCCCAGCAGGTCGACGAGGAGGACGTCGCCGTCCGCCGCGGCGCGCTCCACGGGCGACAGCGAAGCGAATCTGCCCCGCAGGCCCGTGAGCTGCTCCTCGATGTCCTCGTCGGTGATCTCGGCGTCGTCAACCCGCACGGCGATGCCGGAGTAGTCAGGCAGGTCGAACTCGGGACGCACGTCGACCTCAGCGGTGAAGGTCAGCGACTCGCCATCGGCGATCTCCGTCACCTGGACATCCGGGCGGCCCAGCGGCACCACGGAGTTCTCGCGAAGGGCATCCTCGTAGGCCTTGGGCAGCACGTCGTTGACCGCTTCCTCAAGCACCGCCGCGCGACCCACGCGCTGGTCGATGATCCGCGCGGGGACCTTGCCCTTGCGGAAGCCGGGGATCGAGACCTGCTTGGCGATGACCTGGTACGCCGCATCGAGGCTCGGGGCGAGCTCGTCGAAGGGCACCTCGACCGTGAGCTTCACGCGGGTCGGGCTGAGGGTTTCGGCGGTGCTCTTCACGAGGGTTCTCCTACGGCAGATGAGTCGCGCCAGCCTACTTGCCGGTCCGCTCCACCCCACTCCCGCCTCAGGAGACGGCGCGATGCATCGCGAGAGACCCGCTCACGCACTTGTCGGGGTACCCGGATTTGAACCGGGGGCCTCCTGCTCCCAAAGCAGGCGCGCTACCAAGCTGCGCCACACCCCGTACGCCTGCGCAGGGCAGGCGGCGTCAGTCTAGGGGCGAGCAGGTGAGGGGCGAGCAGGCCGTCACCACTCCGGGGCGTGAGGACTCCCCGCGCATGCGAGTACCCTGTTAACTCGCACGCTCGCGGGTGTAGCTCAATGGTAGAGCCCCAGCCTTCCAAGCTGGTGGTGCCGGTTCGATCCCGGTCACCCGCTCTTGACTCCGCTTGACCATGCCGCTGACGCGCCCGGTGTCGTCGACCTTCAGCGCCGGGGCATCGCCCACCGCATCATCCATCCGGGGCACGTGACCTCTGTCGAGGAAGCCGCGCAGGCCTGTGGCGTGCGGCCGGATCAGGTCGTCAAGACACTCGTCATCCGCCGCGGCCCGGACGACTACGTCCTCGTGCTCGTGCCGGGCGACAGATCGCTCTCGTGGCCCAAGCTCCGCGCTCTGCTCGGCGTCAATCGCATGACGCTGCCGGACGCCGATGAGGCCCTCGCCGCGACCGGCTATGCCCGGGGCACCATCACTCCGCTCGGGCTCGATCTGCCTGTCGTGGCTGACGCAAGCATCGTCGGCGGCGAGATCACTCTCGGCACAGGCCAGCGCGACACCGTGGTGGCGGTCGACGCCGCCTCAGTCATCGATGCCTACGCCGCCACCGTCGCAGACGTCACTTCTCGCTCTGTGCACCAATAACAAGCGGCGGGCGCAGGCTCCAGTCATAGATGACGATCGTCCTCAGCACGACGTCCTGCACCGAACGATTGCGCTTGCTCACCAGAGCCCAGGCGAGCCCGATAGGGAAGCCGACGGAGAAGGCCGCGCGCGCCAGTGCGACCAACCAGCCCAGGCGCCCGCCCTTGCGACTGACCACACGGACACCCATCACCCACGCGCCGAGCGATCGTCCGCTCGTCGCCCACGCCACCGTCCAGTAGAGCGTGGTGAAGGCATACCCCCAGAGGACGAGCGTCGCTGCCCGAGGCGGATTGACCTCGACGCCTGGGGTGAAGATGAGCTGGAGAATCTCGATGCCCAGCCAGACGCCCATCATGAGCAGGGCGACGAGGGACACATCGATCACGCTGGCAAGGAATCTCGTCGCGAAGCCAGCACGCTCACCCTGGAACTCGCGGGCATCCTCGGGGATGGAGAAGTCCGCCGCTGACTGGCGCCCCTCGCCGCGCCGCCAAGCGCTGAAGGTCGTCATGACTCCCTCCCGGTCAACGACTCGGGCTCACCAGGGGCATCGAGCTCAGTCAGCGACTCGGGCTCGCCAGGGGCATCGAGCTTGCGGCCTCGTCGCGGCAGGATGCGGTCGACGATGCGCGCCGTGGCGATGTCAGTGGCAAAGGAGCGCAGACGCACGTAATCGATAGCGTCCGTGGCCACACCACCCGTCGACTGGCGGATGATCGCCGGGAGGTCGACCTGCTCGATGACGTACTCGGCGATCTCCACGATGGGCAGACGGTCGATCACCGGATCGAGATCGACGGTCGCGACAAGGGCATCGATGTCGACCCGCTGCTCGACAAGTTCGGTGAGGTCGAGCTGGTCGAGGACGGCATCGACGACGGCGACGAGATTGACGCGCTGAAGCACGATCTCGGTGACGTCAATCGAGTCGAGCGCGCCTTCGACGACGCGGCGGAGGTCAACGCGCTCGAGCACGATCTGCGTGAGGTCGATGCGATCGAGCGCCTGCAGGATGATCGCTCTCAGATCGACCCGGCCGATGACGAGCGCGGTGATGTCGATGCGCTGCACAACCGCATCGGTCACGCCCGGGACTACCCGGTCGAGCACGGCTGAGGTGGGCGGCCCTGCGACGGTCGCCACCGCGTCGATCGCCGTGATGGCTGCGGATTCCATCGCCGATCCCACGGCGGCACCCATCGAAGCGAGGAGGCCGAGCAGTCCCTCGGGCGGATCCTGGTCGACAGGGCGCACCACGATGATCACCTCTTGGCGACCATCATCGGTGTTCACGTGGCCGATCCTCCCAGACATCCCCCTCGGACACCTCAGGTCGGGTGACGTGGGGTCAGTAGCGGGGAGCGACCGACGGGGGCAGTGCCGCAAGCGCAGCGAGGTCATCCGCATCCAGGACGAGTTCGGCGGCCGCGGCGTTCTCCTCCAGCCAGCGACGGCGTTTCGTGCCCGGGATGGGGACGACGTGCCGGCCCTGGGCGAGCACCCACGCGAGCGCGACCTGAGCCGGAGTGGCGCCGCGACGTTCAGCGACCTCGCGCACCCCATCGACGATGACCGCATTGGCCGCCATCGCCTCAGGTGTGAAGCGCGGGTTCGCGGAGCGGAAGTCCGCGTCCCCGATGGTCTCGGCGGACACAGCGCCGGTGAGGAAGCCACGACCCAGCGGGCAGTACGCGAGGAATCCGATTCCTCGCTCCTGGGTGAGCTCGAGCACTCCATTGACGACGTTCTCCTCGGTCCACAGGGAGAGTTCGCTCTGCACGCTCGACACCGGATGCACGGCATCTGCTGAGAGGATCTCCTCCGCCGTCGCCTCGGACAGCCCCAGGTAGCGCACCTTGCCCGCCGCGACCAGGTCCGCCATCGCCCCCCAGGTCTCCTCGACCGGCACCTCCGGATCGACGCGATGCAACTGGTAGAGATCGATCACATCGACGCCCAGGCGCGTGAGCGACGCATCACACGCCGATCGAATGTGCGCCGGACTGCCATCGCGGCCGTACGTGGTGACATCGATCGGCACGAGTCCCGCCTTGGTCGCGATGACGACACGGTCGCGCAGGCCTGCACGCACGACGTACTCCCGGACGATCTCCTCATTGGTGAAGGGGCCGTAGACATCGGCGGTGTCGAGCAGAGTGATCCCGAGTTCGACCGCTCGATGCAAAGTCGCCTCGACCTCTGCGGGATCGGCCTCGGCGACGTTGTAGGCCCAGGACATCGGCATGCAGCCCAGGCCGATAGCACTCACTTCGAGTTCGCCCAGCAGGCGCGTGTCCATGTGCACTCCCTGTCGTAGGCGGGCTCGGTACGTTAGCCCAGTGAGTCCGGCGCAGTAGCGGGCGCCCACCGCCGAGGAGGCCACGATGTCCCTGACCCGATACGCCGGAGCAATGCTCATCGAACGCGTCGGAGTGGGTGCTGCTGCGGGCCTTGCCCCGGGTGCGCTCCTCAAGGCCTTCGGCATCGAGGAGACCGAGGACTCCCCCACGCTGCGCTACTTCGCCCGCCTCTTCGCCGTGCGCAACGCCGTGCTCGGAGTCCTGGTGTGGGAGGCGCGCCACGACCCGCGTCGCCTCGAGCGCGTGGCCTGGATCAACGCAGCGACCGAGGTCCTCGACGCCGCTGCAGCTGCAGCCCCCTTGGCCACGGGACGCACAAAGCCGCAGGCCGCCGCAGGTGCCATCGGAGCCTCGCTCGCCGTGAGCGCCGCCTTCGCCGGACTGGCCCTGCGCGCACGCCGCAGCATCCCGTCCTGAGAGAGTGAGCGCCCGATCCAAGGAGGCACGATGGTCGACATCCGCGTCGTGAGCGTCACGCTCACCGAGATCCACGCCGAGGCAGGGGCACCGGTATCGCCACCCACCCGCAAGGTGGTCGCGGCTGCCGTCGTGGGCAATCCCCTTGCGGGCAAGCCCCTCGTCGCGGACCTAGGTGAACTCGAGGAGATGAGCGCAGAGGTCGCAGGGATTCTCGTGCAACGTGCCCTCGAAGTGCTGGCCAGCGCCGGCGTCACACCTGACCAGGTCCGCGGCTATGGCAAGGGCGCCATCGTCGGCACGCGCGGCGAACTCGAGCACACCGCTGCCGTGCTGCACCCGCGCTTCGGAGCACCCGTGCGCGCGGCCATCGGTGGTGGCGCCGACATCATCCCGGGCACCAAGAAGGTGGCCGGTCCCGGAGCGGCCATCACGATGCCCATCGGCAACAAGGACGACAGATGGGTCTTCGACGACATGGACTCGGCCGAGATCACGATTCCGGATGCGCCACGCGACGACGAGATGCTCATCGCGCTCGTGCTCTCGACAGGCGGACGACCCCACGCACGCGTCAAGAAGCCGGGGGCATGAGATGAAGGTGATGATCGGGCTCGTACGCCGAGACGACATGAGTCACGAGGAGTTCGCCCAGTGGTGGACCCAGGAACACGCTCCACTGGCTAGCACCCTCCCGGGAGTGCGCAAGATCCGCTTCAATCTGCTCGAGGAGGGCGCGCCCTTCGACGGCATCGCGGAGTTGTGGTTCGACTCGGCAGAGGACGCCGATGCGGCGTACGCGACGGATATCGGCAAAGCAGTGGCGGCTGACTCACTCGCTCATGTCTCGTCGCGCGTGCGGATGCCTGTGGAGGAGCACGCGATCCTCGGCTAGTGCTCGCAGTGCTTCTTGAGCCCCTTCGTCGCGCCCTTGAGCGTGTCACCCAACGTCTTCTTCATCAAGAAGCCGGGGAGGGGCAGCGACGGATCGATCGTCAGCGACAGCGTGGCCTCAGTGCCTGAGCCCTTGCTCGCCAGCGACCACGACCCACTCGCGTCCTTCTGTGCCTTGCTCGGGGCGACCAGCTTCCACGACATACCCGCATCGGAGTGCGCGTAGTCCACCTCGAACTCGTCCTTGGCCACCTTGACGTCATTGACCTGACGCGCGCGGGCCGGCCGGCCATCGGCGTCGGTGGAGAGCACCTCGGCGGACACGCAGCCCGGGAACCAGTCGACCTGACCGGGGATGTTGCGAATGACGGCGAGGACCTGATCGAGTGGAGCATTAATCGTCACGGTCTCGGATCCAGAAACAGCTCCCATAAGGGCACGGTAGGCCTCCCGTGGGCACGGCGGGGACCAATCAGCCGAAGAAGGGGCGACCCCGACAGGGGCGCCGCCGCCGACCCCGTCGGGCGATAGCGTCTGGCGGCATGACCCAGGGATCGGATCTGCCGTCGCGCGCACGAGTGGTCGTCATCGGCGGAGGGATCATCGGAGCCTCGGTTGCCTACCACCTCGGGCACATGGGCTGGGGGTCCGAGACGCTCCTGCTCGAGCGCGACCGGCTCACCTCGGGCACCACCTGGCACGCGGCCGGACTCATGGTCACCTTCGGGTCGTTCTCCGAGACGTCCACCCGGATGCGTCACTACACGCGGGACCTCTACAGCCGACTCGAGGCAGAGACCGGGCAGTCGACCGGCTTCGCCCCCATCGGCCTCGTCGAGGTCGCTGCCGATGAGGGTCGGCTCGAGGAGTATCGCCGCGTCGCGGCCTTCAACCGACTCTGCGGCACCGAGGTTCACGAGATTTCTCCGCGCGAGGTGGCCGACCTCTTCCCGCCAGCGCGCACCGACGACCTGCTCGCCGGCTTCTACATGCCGCAGGACGGCCGCGTGAATCCTGTCGACGCCACGATGGCCCTCGCCAAGGGCGCGCGCATGCAGGGCGTGACGATCCTGGAGGGCACGCCGGTGCTCGATGTCCTGGTGAAGGACGGTCGTGTCGTGGGCGTGCGCACCGAGCGCGGTGACATCGAGTGCGAGTACGTCGTCAACTGTGCCGGCATGTGGGCCCGCCAACTGGCTGAGCGCTCGGGAGTCACGGTGCCCAATCAGGCCGCCGAGCACTACTACCTGCTCACGGACCCGATTCCGGGGCTCGATCCAGACCTGCCCGTGCTTGAGGATCCCGGCTCCTACGGCTACTACCGGCCCGAGGGTGACGGGATGATGATCGGCCTCTTCGAGCCCGTGTGCGCACCGTGGCACGTGGATGCGATCCCCGAGGATGCGTCGTTCCTCACTCTCCCCCCGGACTGGGAGCGGATGGGCCCCTACCTCGAGAAGGCGATGGCGCGCGTGCCGGCGTCGATGGAGGTCGGCATCCGCACGTTCTTCTGCGGCCCGGAGTCCTTCACACCCGACCTCTCCCCCGTCGTCGGCGAGTCACCCGAGGTCAGGGGCTACTTCGTCGCTGCCGGACTCAACTCGATCGGCATCCTCACCGGCGGCGGCATCGGCCGTGCGATCGCGACATGGATCGTCGACGGACTGCCCGACATCGATGTGACGGGCATGAACATCGACCGCTTGCACCCCTACCAATTGGCTCCGGAGTACCGCGCGACACGCACGGTGGAGTCGCTCGGCATGGTCTACCAGACTCACTTCCCGGGGAAGTCGATGCAGACAGCACGCGGCATCAAGCGCTCACCCGTGCATGATCGACTCGCCGCACAGGGTGCCTACTTCCGCGATGTCTCCGGCTGGGAGGGCGCCGACTGGTACGCCGGACCCGGTGAGACCGCCAAGGTCGAGGAGTTGACCTGGGGCCGGCAGAACTGGTTCGACACGTGGGCTCGCGAGCATCAGGCTATCCGCGAGGGCGTGGGCCTCATGGACATGTCGTTCATGGCGAAGTTTCGTGTCCAGGGCCCCGATGCGGGCGCCGTCCTGGACCGCATGAGCACCAATCGCGTGAATGGCGAGCCGGGAGTCATCACCTACACCCAGTGGCTCAACGACGGCGGCACCCTCGAGGCTGACCTCACCGTGACGAAGCTCGGCGAGGGCGACTTCCTCGTTGTCGCCTCCGACACCGCGCACCGACATGTCGAGACGATGCTCAAGCGGGCACTCGAAGGCCACCGCGGGTGGGTCACCGATGTCACGTCGGGGCTGGCGCAGATCAACATCCAGGGCCCGCGGTCCCGCGAGCTCCTGCAGTCGCTCACGTCGACGGACATGTCGAACGATGCCTTTCCCTTCCGAGCAGCACGCGAGATCGACCTGGGCTTCGCAAGGGTCCTGTGCGCGCGCATCACCTACCTCGGCGAACTCGGCTACGAACTCTTCGTGCCCGCCGAACAGGCGGCCTACGTCTACGACCTCGTCACCGAGGCGGGCTCGGCGTATGGCCTGGCGCACGTGGGCCTGAAGGCGCTGTCGTCTCTGCGCATGGAGAAGGCCTACCGCGACTTCGGCCACGACATCGACAACACCGACTCTCCGCTCGAGGTAGGCCTCGGCTTCACGATCGACTGGGACAAGGACTTCGTCGGTCGGCAGGCGGTCACCGCGGTCAAGGAGTCGGGTCCGCTCATGCGGCGCCTCGCCCAGGTGCGCATCCTCGATCCCGAGCCGCTTATGTTCCACGGCGAGGTCGTCTACCGCGACGGCGTACCTGTGGGATACGTGCGGGCCGCGAGCTACGGGCACACCCTCGGCGGTGCGGTGGGGCTAGCCATGATCGAGACCGGTGAGCCTGTGACACCGGAGGTCATCAATACCGGCACGTGGGAGATCGACGTGGCGGGTGTGCGCTATCCGGCCGTGGCCTCGCTGCGTCCGATGTACGACCCGGACAACGCGCGCATCAAGGCGTAGCAATCAGATCGAGCCGAGCCAGTAGTCCTGCCAGCGCACGAAGATCAGGCCCAGGACGATGACGTACCACGCAGCCAGGATCAAGCCGCGCAGCCCGACGAGCGCCGACACGGCGCTGCCCCACGACTCCGGCGTAGGCAATCGACCGGAGAGGAGATTGGCCGACGTGACCCACACGAAGATCGGGGCGGTGACGGTCCACACAACCATGCACCACGGGCAGAGCGAGCCGATCGAGTAAAGGCTCTGCCACACCAGCCACTGCACGAAGCCGAAGCCCAGCAGCGCGCCCGCATTGAGGCCGAGCCACACCCAGCGCGGCATGGCCACACGGCCTGCGAGCAGGACGCCGAGCGTGATGACCACGGCGAAGCCGGTCAGTCCGAGCACGGGGTTGGGGAAGCCGAAGACCTCTGCCTGAGGTGTGACGATCACCGACCCGCACGACAGGACCGGATTGAGATCGCAGGCGGGGACGTACGTCGGGTCTGCGAGGACCCGGACCTTTTCCACGGTGAGCTCGAACGCCGCGATCAGACCAAGGATGCCGCCGATGATGAGGATCCACGCCGTCGTGCGATCGAGGCGACGAACCCGGCCGGCACGCCACTCGTCGAGCGAGTCGCCGTCAGCGAGGGCGTCGTCGGTCACCTGCGTCATGGCATCACGGTACGACGCTTCGCGCCATGTGGCTCGGGGAGGCCCAGAGTCAACGCCCCTGCGGGATGACGTCGCCCGGGATGGCGTAGATGACGCTCGTGATCTTGGCCTTGGACCCTGCCTCGAGGGCAATGGCATTGCCCTTGCCTGCCTTGACGGCGACCGTGACCTTGATGGTCTTCCCGCAGCCGGGGGCCGGGCTCAGCGTGAAGTCGGGGACGAAGATGGTGAGCACCGCGTGGTGCTGCTGCCACGAGATCTTGGTGGTTCCCACACCTGAGCCCTTCGTGGCCGTGGCCGTGGCGCAGGTCGCTCCCGGAGTGGTCGCAACCTGCTGGAGAGTGAGGGACACGGTCGCGGTCGCCAAGCCGCGAATCGCGGTCTTGCCCGCTCCCTTGCACACGTCGGGATAGGCCTTCTCAATGCAGTTGGTCATCGAGAGGATCCCGCCGACGCGGATCGGGCCTGGAGCCTCAGCGACATCGAATGAGCCCGACATGGAATACGTCTTCCCGGGCTTGACGATGCGATCGCCCGTCAACGGCACGCGCGTGCTCTGCGCCCACGACGGCAACGCCGTGCTGACGTAAAGCAGCGAGAAGTTCTTTGGATCCATCTTCTGCGTGACGATCGCGACCCGGCCCTTGCCGGTAGGAGACGCGCAATTGCCGGGATCGCACATCATGACGTCGGAGCGACACTTGTGGGTCCCCGCCACGTCGGTCTGCATCGTGAAGCCGACAGGAATCGTGAAGTCAGAGCCGGCCGGCCACACGTTGCGACCCGCCTCGGCAGAAGTGACCCGGCCCGACGGGCTGGTGCAGGAGAGTGTGACGCCGAGGAAGAGTTCGTCCGGGGCGGTGCCCTTGGCGTCCTTCACGACTAGCTCGGTGCCGACGAAGCGCACCTCTCCGGCTTCGGCATTGAAGCTCGTCGAGAAAAACTCCGTGTGGCGCTTACGCGCGTCGAGGACCGCCGTCAGCGGCGTGACATCAAGCACGGCACCGGTCGATGCTGCGGGGGTCACGCTCTGCGTCGCGAGTGCCGGGGCGCCGGCGGGCAGCGCTGTCGCGAGGAAGACAGCGGGCATGAGGGCGTACGCGAAGCGAAAGGCCATGGGGCCACGGTACGGCGTCAGCCGCAGCGAGTCGCGGCGATACCCTGAGGAGGTGAGTCAGCCGACCCCCGAGGAGTCCACTCCCGAGGTCGACGACCGTCATCCCCTGCGCGTGCTGCTCGGCGGCCCTTGGGGGGCCGTGGAGTCCATGGCGCCGACCGTGCTCTTCGTCCTGGCGTACTTCGCCTCGGGCAACAGCCTCGTCGTCGCCGTCGGTGTTGCGCTCGGGGTCGCACTCGTGCTCGCCGGAATCAAGCTGGCGCGGCACGAGAAGCCCGTGCGGGTGCTCTCCGGGTTGCTCGGGGTGGCCGTCGCGGCGCTCTTCGCGGCGTACCAGGACGATCCGCTGGGGTTCTTCGAGATTAGGGTGCTCGCCAATATCCTCAGCGCCCTGGCCTTCGCCATCTCGATCCTCGTCAAGCGGCCCCTCATGGGCGTGATCATCGGGCCGGTCATGGGGACGGGGATGCGCTGGCGTCAGGATCCCGATCTGCTCAAGGCCTACTCACGCGTGACGTGGCTGTGGGCGATCCTCAGCCTGGTCCGGGCGGCTATCCAGATCCCGCTCATCCAAGCCGGCCAGCTCGCCTGGCTCGGCGCGACGCCGTTCCTCTTCTATGGCCTCGTCGCGCTCACCATCGCCGCATCGTGGTGGGTCATCAAGCGCACACTGCCTGCCGATCACCCGGGGATCCGCCAGCCGCGCATCCCCGCCAGCGCCTAGTGCGCCCTCTCTCCCGTCGAGTGTGCACTTGCGTGCACCTTTTGGCCCGATTTCACGCCCGCAACTGCACACTCGCGCAATCAGTCGGGTGGCGGCGGGTAACTCCGGGGCGCTTAGTGCGCCTGACAGGTCGGGCACCAGTAGAGGTTGCGCCCAGCCATATCGGACCACGCCACCTCAGCGCCGCACACCAGGCACTCCCTGCCCTCGCGGCGATAGACGTAGACCTCCCCACCGTGCCGGTCAAGGCGTCGCGGTCGGCCCATGGCCCGCGGTGAGTGCTCTTCGCGCACGGTGTCGATGCGCCCCTTGCGCACACCGTCAAGCATGAGCTCGACCAGGTCGGCCCACATGACCATGAACTCCTCGCGGCTCACATCCCGCCCAGGGCGATAGGGGTCAATACCCGCCCGATAGAGCGCCTCGGCTCGATAGATATTGCCGACGCCAGCGAAGACCGACTGGTCCATGAGCAGCGTGCCGATGGGTGCCCTACTGCGATGCACGCGCTTCCACGCGCGCTCGGGATCGGCATCCTTGCGGATGGGGTCGGGGCCGATCCTCTCCGCGAGAGCCGCCACCTGGTCGGGCGTGAGGACTTCGCACGCGGTGGGCCCGCGCAGGTCGGCGTATGCCGTCTCGCCCACAAGCCGCAGCCGCACCTGGCCGACGGGCTCCAGCACCGGTGCCTTGCGGAAGGTCCACTTGCCGTAGAGGCCAAGGTGCACGTGAAGGGTCCGGTCGTCGTCGAAGTCGACGAGCAGGTGCTTGCCGAGCGCATCGGCCTTGCGAATGGTCGATCCATCCAGCAAGGCGGCGCCGTCCGCGAAGCGCCCCTGCGGGCTGGTCACCTCGAGTGCCTCGCCCTTGAAGGCCCGGCTGATGCGGCGAGCCTGGCGGTGGACGACGTGACCTTCGGGCATGGGCCGTGAGTCTGCCACCGGTCTGGCACGATCGCAGCGTGCGCGT
>Ga0315904_10005763_pt1 | contig 17114 bp, 25 predicted proteins | sample LakEriMetagenome_6_FD_203529 | JGI IMG/M metagenome (GOLD analysis project Ga0315904, IMG submission 203529) | Freshwater fungal communities from buoy surface, Lake Erie, Ohio, United States - Buoy 12 MA120 | ecosystem: Environmental > Aquatic > Freshwater > Lake | place: USA: Lake Erie, Ohio...
GAAGCCGCAAAATTCGCAGAAGATTATTACCTTAGAACCGATGACAGCAACGTTTATGTAGCAAAACTCAACTAACACGCAATAGAGCCATAAGGCTCTATTTTTTTGTGCTTATCTATACCTGTAAAAGTCCCGTATATTTACGGATGACAATCATCTTCGATCTTGATATTCTAAGGATATAGACAAACACAAACAGAGGACAAACAAATGAAACGCCGTAACTTCATCTCAGAAGTCTATTTATCCCACCCCAGCTACTCATGGCAACAACTCAGCATTTACACGATCCCAGTATTAAAGGATATCGCAAAACAGAAATTTAACTTAACCGTACGTAGCAGGATCAAAAGACTTGACCTAGTCGCAATGATTGAATCTGCTCAATCATCACCCGACACTTCAATCCCTAATGATGGCATTGACCGAGATGGATGGCAAAACAGAGACTTGATAGTCGGCTGACTTTTCCCTGTCCCAATCCTTCGAGCCAAAAGGCTCTATTTTTTTGTGCTTATCTATACCTGTAAAAGTTCAGTATATTTACTGATGACAATCAGAGGTGAATATGGGATATTAAGAGTATAGAAACCAAACAAGAGGACAAGCAAATGAGTATTACACTACAGGAAGTCAAGCAAGCCTATATCTCCAACTATGGAGAGTTTTACAACGAAGCATCATTTATGAACTTCGACCAAGCATTTGAGAGCGCATGGGATAGCTTTAATACAGTGACCAATCCAAACCCTACAGAAGATCTCACAAAGCATGATTTCGCACAGGCAATGACCGAATGCTGGCAACTAGCCCAGCATTAACTCCCTTTGCCCTGAGCATGGCGTTAAAAGGCTTCTCTAATTAATGACTTAAAACCTGCCCCGCAAGGGGTTTTTTGTTGCCTACCCTTCGGCGTGGGGGGCAGCCATTAGATAAATAGCCACGGACAAAACGGACGACACTGGAGCGCCTATAAAAGCAAAAACGGAACAGGAAACCATCAGGAGGCTAAAACAGGTAAGGGGGTAAGATTTGAGTTTCATGCGCGGGGGATAGTATTTCTAAAATATCAGCCCCTATTTTGGTTTTTCTGATAATCGCTTAAAACTTCCGTATATTTACGGATGACAATCAAAAGGAAGCATGAGATATTAAGAGTATGGAAACCAAACAAACAGAGGAAAACGCCATGACACCCGCAAAATTCGCTAAAAGACTAACCGCATTATCTGATTACAATGTCACCACATCACAAGTAAGATTATGGAACAATCATAAAGACGGCAATGATTTCCTAACCGAACAGCTTGCCGCCAAAATTGCCAATCAGTGGCAGGAAGAAGATCCCGACCAGCTTGGAGATCCATACGGGCTGATAGATATACAGAGCGTCCACCTAGAGAGCCTGTTTGAGGAGTCAATAGTTCACCGCGATCCTGTGCCATGGAAAAGATAGCCTCGTCTTGCCCCGAGCATGGCACTAAAAGGCTTGATTTTTTTTTGTTCATAAGGTGGGATAGGAGTATCCCACCTCTTTTTTGTCTATTTTGCCAAAAAGTACCTTTTGACTTTACCCGTGGCTATCGACACAACCAAGCCCCTATCGGTCAAGTCCCGAAGATAGGACGCGATTATATTGGGGTAGCAGTCTATCCCATCATCTATCTGGCTAATCGTCACTGGCTCAAATTGGGTAGCCAAAAAGGTTAGGATTTTGGCATCTATCGGGGTTCGTTTCATTTTGACAGCTTCCACAAAAGAAAGGATATATGGAACCCGAGGATAATCAATACTATCGCAATCCAAACCAGCACAAACCAAAAATCAGCCCGATCCTGTCTTGCCTGCTCTTTTATCTTCCGTCTGGTTTTTAGGGAAAGAGGGAGATCCTCGGGTTGATAATTACGTTTCATTTTGCCACCTGTGGTTATTGTGTTTAGCGATCGCTAGTTTTAATTGAGATTGGAGGGCTTTAATTTCTTTGCCTTCCCCTCTAGTGTTTAGTTTTTTGGCTTTATCTATTTGGTCTTTTAGATAATTTAGATGGTGTTCGGTGGGAATGTAGCCACAGATTCGACACCGATCATGGTCAAGCCCTGGGCAATCGTTAATGTGTTTAGTCACGATTCCCCCAATAAGCAGCATCCCTACACTCGGTAATCCAATCAATCGTGTCTTGAGGAATATTTTTGAGTTGACTATAGCCCGATATAGATTTAATCTTATCCAAAAATCCAAGCAAAGCAGAGGGGGATATAGAGTAATGGTGGGTATACCGACGAGCTTTAAGATCCTTTTTATAAATTGCCCGAAGGATTACGACGTGATCCACTTCTAGGATTTTTGCCACGGCGCAAGCGGACCAATCACCTAACTCCGTCCGTCCCGACCCTACATGATGGTCTTTTCTTAAATCAGAAAGTTTCTTTTCCGTAGCATAAATTGATCTCTTGAGCTTTTTGGCAATTCTGGGTAGGCTCCACACCCCACATTTCTCTATCAAAAACTCAATATCAGCATCAGACCAAAGAACTCGCAGCTTTTCCCTTTGCTTTAGATTCCCCGCTTTTACTTGTCCTCTGATAGAATCTCGTGATATCGAAAAATGAGCCATTACAGCCTTTACCCCATCTGAATCAAGGATTTTTTGCGCGATCGCTAGGTTTTCATCGGACCAATTAAATCGCTGTTGCAGCCTAGGAATATAGGGAAAATGCTTATGGCGAACTTGGTTAATTGCTGATTCCGACTTTCCAACCATCTCCCCTATTTGCTTACAGGAAAGCCCAGATAAAAGCCACGACTCAAATTGCTTCAATTCAGATTCGTCGTATTTTTTGCTCATATTGCCATCTCCTTTTTTAATTGGTATTCAAGCCTTTTTATAGCGGCTGTCCTGTTTTTGTAATCTTCCGTCATTGCCCCGTGATTAATAGGCTTAGGGATTTGTGGAATTTCGATATCATAAGAGCTATGCTTGCGCGGTGGTCGGTTCTTTTCGTACTCAATTGCGGATGCCCTCGAACACTCCACACAGCACTTGTTGCAGACTCTTCTAAGAGAGAAACCAGTGCCATTATAATCGTGACCTCTTCGGCAAAGCTGACCGAGCATAAAATTGTCGGGAATGCTGTCAAGAATATTTGTGTGAATAACAATGCCATCCAATCGTTTACGGGTTGCGTTCATAAGGTTTTTGCATTCTATACATTCTGTATTTTTAGGTCGCCTTAAAGAAAAACCAGTCCCATTGTAGTCATGCCCTCTCTCACATAATCCCCCCAAAAAGTGCCGATCTCCATTGTCTATAGCTTTTTGCCTGTTGGCCTTGATCGCACTTAAATACTCTAAATTTCTGCGAGGTTTTTTTGCTTTAAGTCTCTGGGATTTCAATTTCTGATCCTTAGTACAAGCCAGGCAGTTACCATTAGAAAGATACCTTAAGCATTGATTATTATTGTCCTTGTGTCCCTTTGGGCATGGCTTGCCTAGGTAAGTTTTGGCGGTCATATTTCAATCTCTCCTGTGGCTATTTTCCAATCAGTTTCCCATGCCAAAATAATGTCATCATCCGATAAGGTTGGCACGTCTTCGGGATTCGTTGATTGCCATTTTAGCCAAGCTTTTCTGTACTGCTCAGGCATTGTAATCTCATTTGGTGATTCCATTGTCAAGCCCCCATTTTTCCTTGATGATTTGCTTGTAAACATTTTCTAATTGAAGCATCTTAATATACTCTTGGACTATCACATCTTTAAGAATATCAGTGGGAAGAGTCAATGATTTTAGCCTTGCAGATTCTAACTTGAATTTTTGCTCTAGAGTTAGTTCCCCAAATTTGGGTTCTGTCATTTCCCTAATACCTCATAATCACGACACTCTAAACAAGAACCGCTAGGATTAACAGCGCATTTAAGTTGAGTCATTTTAGACCAATTGCGACAGGAGCGCATAACCTTTAACTCCTCAGCTTCAAGCTTTGCTTTAAGGTCTATATTTTCAAACCGTAGCTCACTTTCTCTTGTTTGCGCCTTTTTTGCCCCAGACTTAAAGTCGTCTAACACCTCCTCATAGTCACTCGCTATCTGCTCTAATTCAGTCTCATAGTTCCGTTTTTGGGCTGATAGAATCATTAGGAACGGAATTATTAAACTCAATGAAATTAACACGATCATAATGCAATCTCTCCCTTTAGTTGTAGTTGTTTAATGATTTTCTCGGCAGTGTGATAAGGCATATCTTTCCCTTTGCCATAGGAAATTGTCGCAGACCTTTTTCGCCCATTTGGCTCAGTGAGGGTTATCACCCTGTGTGCAGTTTGTCCCTGCCTAAAAGTGAAAGCCCATCCTTTATCCTTAGCATAATCGGCGATAATTTTAAGCAATTTTTGGGGCTTCATGATACCTCCTGCGTACTTTGAACATAAATAAGCCGTTTTAGTGCAGCGTTCCAAGCCTCCGTTTTTTGGAGAAAATTGTACGCTCCTTTATGGATAAATTTCCCATCTTGCCACAAGAAATAAGCATAATTTCCACCCGCAAAATCAAGATAAATACGGTAAATTACCCCATCTCTTTCCTCTTGGTAGTTAGGAGTCCGAGGGATTCCTGCTACTAAGATGGACTCTTTATAAGGAGCTAGTGGGTTAATATCTTCTGCCACCAAAAAATAAACATACTGGTTACTTTCTTTGTGCCATTGTGATTTATACACCGTGGCACGTTTCCACAATGTTTTTAATTCAACGGGTGAGCCTATGGAATATTTTGGTATTTTAGGGAATTGCATTTTGTCCTCTGTGTTTGATGATTTAATTATAAGGGAAAGCTGTCTTTTAAAGCGGAAAATCCTTCGACTTGAGTAGGGGTATTCTCTGCAAGTTCTTTTTGCTCTGACCGAGCCTTATCAAGCTTGACTAATAGCTCTTTAGGCATCCTTTGTTCTATGGTTTTATACCACCAAGCCATCTCATTTTTAGCGGATTGATCGACAACTGGAGACTTGTAAACTTCCCTGACTTCTGACAGTTTTGGATTAGGTGGCTTCACCGTTCCATTATTAAGGGACTCCTCATACATCAGCCATAACCTGACGAAATTACTCGCAGGATAACTAAGCTTTTCTTGAGGTAAAGCCGATATGGTACGGATGCCTCCAATGGCTTCTAGTGCCAATTCAGCCATAGGGGAGAGAATTAAAGCATTATCAGGGAATCGGATGGCGTTTTGAATTGACTTCCATTCTTCCCACGCGATTAGATCGCTTTTGGGAGTAGGTTTGAAATTTTCGATTACATCCAATGGGGAGAGGGGACGGCGGGGGAACTTAGCTATTGCGGCTTTTAGGCAGGGGTAAAGTTCGTCATTCTCTAGTTGAGTGAATACCTCATACCACTGCTCAAAGGCTAGTTGGTTTTCAGTGTAGTCGTAGCTGTAGTATTCCCCAAACATGGCAATTGCTACGGTAAAATCTTCTTTTGAAATCATGGTAATCCTCTAAGTGTACTGATACTTTGACATTTGACCCATTGACGCGACTCGATCTAAAGCATCAGATATCTTGGTAGCCATCGCGTCAAATTTGGCTCCGACAAAGTTTTTAAGCTCTCCCGATTCCCACATTTTGAGAACTGCGCGATCACCGGCATTAGCTTCCGATTTATTGATTCGCTTCAAGGCAGCTAAGGCTATAGCTTGAACACTCCCAGGGAGCAAATTGGGATTAGTGGCTTTGAGGTAATGGCGATACTGCTCAAAAAATTCATCCTCCTGTTCAGGACTGGGGAATATCGTGGTTGAATTTTTAGCCAACTCCCGACGGTACGACATCGGACTTTTGGCAGGGAAAAACGGATCTGTTTTCTTGGTTGCTAATTGCGAATTAATCTCAATAGCGGGGATGCCATCCACAATCGGATTTATTTTTTTGGCTAGAGTGATGGGTTGCTGCTCAACCCGTTTTATTTCACGATCTGGCTCTAGCGTGACCATATCGGCTTGTTCGGATAGGCTTGTGTATGTTTGCTCATTTCCCTCCCATCTGCCCAAATATTGGACTCTCATTTTAGCCAGTACGATTGGGTTCTTGATCACAAGAGCGGTCTTATCGTAGACGGCCTTACAGTACAGATATTCAGGATCTGACAGATAAGCCTTATCTGAACTCCCCTCTTGAGTAGAAACCTCTTCCGAAAAAATTTCAATCGCACTTTCTAATTTTTTTTCTCTCGCGCGCTCCGGATCTAGAGAGAGATAAGTAAGATTATCTTCTTCTTTTATTTCTCTTTCTTTGAGGGCTTCTAAAACTGGCTCGCAATGCGGGTTTTCAGGCGCGACTGTCTCGAATGTGAGACACTCAATCTCAGATGCGGGGCACTCAATCCCGGATGTGGGGCACTCCAAATCAGAAGTTTTGTCCTGCTTTTTGGGCTTGATTTTATCTGATTTTGGCTTAAGCCCCTGACATGAAAATACGGACTCGCCCGTCGGTTCTAATTTGCCGTGGCCGTTTTTCTCCAACTTGGATATTCCACGGTAAAACGAAGATCGAGGCAAGCCCCACTCCTGACAGAACCCCGATATAGAAGGGATTTTAAGATCGACACCGTCAGGGACTAAAATCCCCTTTATGGTTACTAGGTACCCTGCGGCTGTCAAGTACCCAGCCTCGTACATAGCCAAAGCCTTATCTCTTGTTATTGCGAAAAATTTCTCATTAATCCTCATGGGACAACTCCTGATTAGATTGATTCTGTAAATTGATTTTATCTGGCTTGATACTAAACTAGATACGCCTAACGCCTATTTTGCCTAGCGACTCTTGAACCCGCACCCGAACCCATCGCCCAATCGGTTTATCATCAGGCATTTTTCACCTTCTGCCACTTACGGCGTGATTTTAACTGAGACTCGACCCTAGACATTTCCTTGCTCGCTTGTTCCCTTGTAAGATATGAGTAATTGTGCCGATACAAAAAAGTATTGGTACAAAGGATCTCGAACGAGTATAATAAAGAAGACGTGAATAAAACCCGCTTTTGGATCATTTGCCTCTGACATGTTTGAGTTATCCCGCTTTATGCGGGTTTTTCGTTAGGGGTGAATACCTTTTGCTCTATATTCCTACGTTTTAATTCCCCTGTCAATGCTTTTTTAAAAGTTCCGTATATTTACGGATAACACTATATTGGAGCTATTGGCACATCTAGGAATCTTCCCAAAGAAAGACTATAGGAATCGCAATAAACCAGCCCATCTTGCCTTACGGATTGGCTTTCTGATATAGATAAAATCGTCCATAATTGAGAGTTCCATTCAATTCTTTCCCCCACAATCCACGGCTTTCTATTGTGTAATTCTACAGAGGCTGTGTAGGCTTGCTCGGTATTAATGTAGCTTGTCTGAGTTTGCGCCCCCAGAAAAACCTTGGCGTAAGTTGTACCACCCGTAAAACCGATTGACTCAGTTGTAATATAGGCATTTAATTCTGGTAAAGCGTCAGGAGTTTTAACCCGATATCTTCTATTATCTACCGTGGGGTTTCTTGGTCCAGGGACTTCCCTAGAAAGCTTAGAAACCGTAGCAGGTCTTCCTGTAGAGGTTGATATTTGATTAATTGAAGCTGAGTCTCTAAAACTTTGCCCGCTTGAATCGGTGCTAAAGTTTCTTACCTGATATCGTTCTGGCACTTGAGGAGAGTTACTAGATTGAGGAGATATTACTGTGGTATAGGTTTCTTCCGTTTTATTTTCCCCTACTACGATAGGTGGTAACGGATCATCTTCTGTACTTTCTGGATCTGGGATTAATTGCGTGTTAGTTTGAGAGAAAAAGCTTTTTTTAACATACTTAGAATCGTCTGTGATATCTGCATAATGCGTATCCATGCGCTGCAATTGATTAATTAAGCTGCTACTTATTGGAGTTCTCTGGTGGGTATAAAGTTCTCTTAATGCAATAATTACAGCCAATCTATCGGGATCGGTAGCAGGGTCTAGCTCTTCTATTTTCAAGTCTAGCAGTTCTAAAGAATCGCTTTCCTGCCTAAATCGTTGCAGTTTCCACCCCGATGATACGAATCCTAAAAAATTTCCATCCGAATCATGCGAGTACGTTTTTCTTTCGTAGGATATTTGCTCCCAATAGGTGTCAACAGAAGGATTTAAAAATTCTTGAGTATATCGAAAAGGACTGCTAGAAGTAACATTAATCACAAAAACATCTATGGACTTATAGACAAATCCGTAAGTTTCTTCTATTTCTTCTACAGTTTCTCCGTTAAAGCTTTTAATCGTTTTTTTAGTTTTGGTTATCCCACCACTATCAAAGGCATGAGTAGGAACTCTTAAATAATCGCTAGGGTATGCTTCTTGGAAAAATCCCCTGTTAATTGTTGGGGGAACTTCCGGGGTTGGATCTCCTTCGATGTTAATTGCATATCCTTGGGAATCTTCTCCATTTTCTTCGTCTTCGTTTTCCCCTACGCTTCTGTCGATTATTAATTCTGCATTATTTAGTTCTTTGGCTAGTCTAATTCCCTCTACATTAGCCCCGAAGCCCCCCGTAGAGTCGTAGGATAACCCTTTGATTTCCCAATCGTATAATTGGTAGATTGGCTCTAACCTAAAGTCCTTTAATGCAATTCCTGCCACCTTGCTATAATCGGGGAATTTGCCTTGAATCAAGGCTATATCGTCTATTAAGTCTTTTAAAGTTACTGTTTCTGAGTTGTCGGGTTCGGTTCCACTGACAGGAATAAAGCTATCTATGCTCCCGAAAATCTGAACATTGGATTGCCTAGCAACATAATTAAAAGAGTAACTTCTAGCCCTGTTACTACTCCCCCCCGTACCACTGGAGCCTAGATTAATTTGGATTGGCTTATCTACTGAACTGCGGATCGTATCTCCATAGCTTGAGTAAGAGCTTTGCAGTGGGATTGTTACCTGTACGGCTTCACGGGAAAATTCTACAGAACAAACACCACAGATAAAGTCTAGCCCATAGCAGGACAACTCCCTAGTCGGGGTAAAAAAATCTAGAATAGATTCCAATTTGGACTTATGCGCTCTTACGGCCAAAGTCCCACTAGGAGGATTTCGCCACGATTGGGAAATGGAAAGATTAGTAATTCTAGTAATCGCAAAAAGAGGATCTGGAAATACTATTAGATTGGTTTTAATTCTAGGAGCGTTATCTTGTAAAGGTTCAATAATCTCTATTAGGGATGGAATGGCTAACGAAAAATTTCTAACGGTAAATCCTGCAATTGTGGCATTATTGCGAGAATAGGAATTGCTAACGGTAAATCCTGCTGGCATCTATTCCCCCTGAGTCCCCTGTACTTTGTCTAAAATTGCCTGTATGTCTACCGATGGCAACGCTCCCGAATTACTGAGAATAGCCCATAGATTTTCAACATCTAAAGCCCCTAGGGTAAACAGTTCCGTTAAAACTCGGATCATGTCAGGAGTTAAGCCCATCCAATATCCTTCTTTAATTACTATCCCCTGATCCGATGGTGGCTTTTTGCCTTCCCACAATGCCCACAGGGAAAAAATCTCGTTAACAGCGCTCATTTTATCGGAACCATATAAGCTCAAATTAGCTCTTGATACTGTTCCCCTGATATTAGCTTCCGTGGCTGTCATTGTTTGTTCAGAGCCAAGGAAGTTAAGAGATTCTTGGGCTATCTCTCGCTCCACTTCCTCGTAGGATTCTTTTTTAAGGTTTATTGCGTTTCCGGTGGTTTCTAATATTTCAAGTTTCTGATCCACCGCTAAATCAACAACGGTATGAGGAGAGATTAAAAGGGGCTTTAATATTGTGTCATCCGAAGTATTGGCTACCCCAGTACGAACATATAGGGGAGCTTGATAGTGCAAAGACTCTAAATAATCCGTATGCAGCCGATAGTGGCTTAAATTAGCCTCGGCAATTCCCAATAATGGCGGTTCTATCTCAAAAGGATTATTACAGTTATTGGGATAGAAAATTACAGGAATCATAGGCATTGAGGTATCGCCACTATCGACAAGAGCTAAAGTTCCGTTTATCTTTTCCCATACCTGAAAGCTGCCAACGCTAAACTCAACAAACTGATCCGTTAGTTTAACTTTATAATCATCGTCTGGATCTTGCTTGAAATAACTTCTTTTTATTACTAACCTATCGACAGTCATCAACCCATCAGTTCCGTAGGTAGTAGACCAATTAACAATATTTTCTCTATCAATTCTGGCTAAAAATGGTCTTTTGTTTTGGTTGTCCTCACTGCGACTATAATCTACTATGATCGCGCAAAAACCTTTAGTTAAAGCCGATATGTCAGCATCTACAAGGAATTGCTGTAAGCTCGTTCCGTGTAGGTCAATATTATTAAGAATTGCCTCTTTTTGTTCTTGAGAATACCATTTAAAGGTATCGGGTTTAATGCTAAATTGACTTAGCAATCCCGCAAAATTATTAACTGTTTTTTCAAAAAGTTTTTTATACCTAGATCGTTTTAATCTACCATAATATTTTTCGGGTGATTCCCTGTGTTCTGGTGGTAGAAATATATTCCGTAACCAAACATATCCATTGGTAGATTCAACAGATGTATCAGTTATTTGAGTTGAGTTAATGTTTCCATATTGTTCGTAAGGATACCATGACTTTTTCCCCTCGTAGGAAGCTGATAAAAACTCGATCATTTTCTTGAAATGATCGTATTGCGGATGAGTGGAATCAATAGGCATAATCTAATCTCCAATTGACGGGGGAATAAATCGGTAGGGGTGCGTAGAAACTAACCTATTTTGATGTCCTCCATCCCAAGCCATTACTCCTTCTATAAGGGCTATTTGGGCAGAAGAAATTGCCCCCGGAACAAGAATTAAATTTCTAAATCCTCCTGGCCAAGTTCGGTTGGCAGCTTGGGCATTATATCCAAATTGCCAGGCTCTTTCTGTCTCAACGATACTGGAATTAAAAATTAAGGTGCTCGCAGGAAGCGGCAACGTAGTGGTTGTAGATGCTACGTTGCCGCTTCCATTCCTACTATAAGTTCCACTGGTAAGCATGGCTTGCCAATTCGACGTTCCTGCAGTATTTGAGAGAACCCGAATAGAAGTCGCCACAGCAGAAAATATCCCGACGACATCCGAAAATGTTGATTCAACCCCACTTTTATAATAAGCAGAGCATATTGCTCTAGTAAGAGTTGTTGTACCTGTAATAATATGTTTTGCCCCGAGATTGTCAGCGCTTCCTAACGACGGCTTGCCGCTAAACATTGAATCGCTAGGAAAATAAGTTAGTCTGTTTGCGGCGTTCGATTGCGCCCCATGGTTTCCACGACCAGTTAAATCTGTAGCACCAGAAACTAAGCCGTCGCTGTCAATCTGAAGAAAATCAGCATTATACCAGCAATGAAGGACACTTTTTAGGTTTTGCGCTGCAACAAATGGGGTTAAAACTCTACTACCTTTTGGTCCTTGTATTCCAAAATTTCCCGTAGCATTTCCTGTGTGGCTCATTTTTTTACCCCAGATAATCAAATTTTGCGCCACTAATAATACAAATCGTACTAGCGGTTAAATTTGCTAAAGTTGTGGCTTTTAAAGCCTCACCTCTTCCTAACAGAATAAATGGTTTTCTTGAACTTGGGTCAATTGTTATCCCAGGTAAATTTGTTGGAGACAGCATATCAACGTGAAAGCGAGCGGCAAAAGTATTAGCACTAGACAGAGGGATATTAACTAATCCAATTGGGCGAACAAAGCTGCTACCTTGTGGATGTCCAGTCAATGTAAATCCGTAAAGTAAAACGTTGACTGTTACGGTATCGTTTGTCATCCCGTACAACGACACAATTCGACTTCCGTTGGTTACGGCAGGGCAAACAATAACCCCGTTAGTGTCGGAATTTAAAGTTCCAATAGTTGTTCCTGTCAGAATCCCTTTGAAGGTTCCTTGTTCAATAGCATATCTGGGGCTTTGTGTTTCTGGGTTAAGTGCCATAATTAATTCTCATATCCTAAAATTGTTAATAATGCAGAATTAGCTGCTAATCCTAAAATAATGGACTCTATTGTTGTGTCAGAAACGGTGTTATCGTCAAAAGTTCCGTCTTGATTGTTTGACACAGTAGACGCAGAAGTAATAATTAATCCTTGTGAAATAGCAAATTTGATTGCTTGTTTTACCAGAATTTCCATCGCACTAGGATCACTAGCGACTTTTTTGGACAATTTTATTAATTGGGATGAACTATTTTCATCCTGCAAAATACCATTAGCGACTATTGTAATCGCTGCTGAAAATCTATTTTGCAGTGAAACATTGTTTACTGTCAAGTTGAAATATTTTAATTGAGTCCCTTGTGGAATTGCACTGGTCATAAATTACCTGTCAAAATTAAACTAGAAGTTAGATAAAATAATTCAACTTCGTCGGATGGTTGATTAGTAGACACTAAATCGAATCTATTATCTAGGGAATTAAATCTAAAATAGAAGTAATCCTCTATCCCGTTTCCTGAAGTCGTGTTAGGCAATAATCCGTTGTATGCAGACCCCCACGCTATTCGCCTTATAGCAGAAGAGGTAATTCTTAATACTAATTCCTGATAATTGGATGGGGTACCGGTAGGATTGGCTATCGTTGTATCTTGCGATAAGGAATTTAGTATCCCTATTGTAGTTGTATCTACGTTAGGAGTTACTGTGGAATCGTCGGTTAGGGTTGTTATTGCTGGAGATCCGCCACCGCCAGTAATTGTTAAATTTCCCGATCCAAGTATTGGTTGATTATTGATTGTTTTAATATTTTCTGCACTAATTAACAATGGCTGTAGTCCAGAAGTTATCCCTGATACGGTAGTAATTCTATGGCTCGATTCTGAAATTCCGTAAATTAAGACTTGGTCTGCACTAGCAGGAATTGCCTTAGATTGAAGTGCTTGAATATTTAATTCTATGGTTCTGTCTGCCGATAAGTTTCCCCCACCTGTTAATCCTGAAGCTGTGGCAATAACTCTAGAGTTAGGAGCTTTTAAGTCTAAACCTGCCTGTTGAAGAGTCGAAATAGGCTTATTTACATCACTCGTATTATCTACGTTAGGCAGTCCTATCATTGCCTTGGTAACTCCTGAAACTGTACCAGTAAAGGTAGGATTATTGATAGGAGCTTTAGCGTCAATTTGTGCTTGAATTAGTGACGTGACACCAATTAAGTAACCTAATTCAGTTGTTGTTATAGAAGATGCCGATAAGTGTCCTGACGCGGTGGAAATCGCTACTCTATTAGCTGTTTGATTGGCAGCCCATCTAGTCCCGTTAGCAAGGGAATATTGAGGATGATCATCGGCGTTTAACCCCGTTAACGCACCATGAGCAGTAACGCCGCCTCCGCCCCCAGAATAGCCAGTTATTCCCGATACTGTAGTCCTTTTGTGACTTAAACTAACAGGATCATAAATTAAAACCTCGTCTAAAATAGATGGGGTAGTTTTAGATTGAAGTGCAGAAATATTTAGGGCTATTGTTCTATTGTCTGATAAATCTCCACCGCCAGTCAGTCCTGACGCTGTGGCAACGATTCTAGAGTTAGGAGCTTTTAAGTCTAAACCTGCCTGTTGAAGAGTCGAAATAGGTTTATTAGCATCACTCGTATTATCTGCATTGGACAATCCTACCATTGCCTTGGTAACACCTGAAACCGTACCAGTAAAGACAGGATTATTAATAGGAGCTTTTAGGTCTAAACCTGCCTGTTGAAGAGCCGAAATAGGTTTATTAGCATCACTCGTATTATCTACGTTAGGCAGTCCTATCATTGCCTTGGTAATACCAGATACTGTACCAGTAAAGATAGGATTATTGATAGGAGCTTTAGCGTTTATTTGTGCTTGAATTACCGACGTAACGTCGCTTAAATATTCTAATTGAGTTGTTGTTATAGAAGATACTGATAAATGTCCCGATGCGGTGGAAATAGCCACCTTATTAGCTGTTTGATTGACAGCCCATCTAGTACCGTTGGCTAAAGAATATTGGGGGTGATCATCTGCATTTAGGCCTGTTAATGCGCCGTGGGATGTAACACCACCACCGCCCCCAGAATAGCCCGTTATTCCCGATACAGTAGTCCGTCGGTGGCTTGAGGTGGAAACGTCGTAAATCAAAACCTCATCTAAAATAGATGGAGTTGTTTTTGCGGCTAACCCAGGGATATTTAGCCCTATTGTTCTATCAGCCGATAAATCTCCCCCTCCTGTTAGTCCCGAAGCTGTGGCGATAACTCTAGAGTTTAGGACTCTGGAGTCTAAATTAGTTTGAAGGTTGTTAATATTACCAATTGAATGGGTATGTCCAGATGCTGTTTTGCTGTCTATTTGTGCCTGAATTAATGATGTAACGTCGCTTAAATAGCTTAATTGAGTTGTTGAAATGTTGGAGGCTGATAGATGTCCTGATGCAGTGGAAACAGCCACCCTATTAGCTGTTTGATTGGCAGCCCATCTAGTCCCATTTGCTAGGGAGTATTGAGGGTGATCATCTGCATTTAGTCCTGTTAATGCACTGTGAACGGTTACACCACCACCACCGCCAGAGAACCCAGAAGTTATGCCAGATACGGTAGTCTTTTTGTGACTTAAACTAACAGGATCGTAGATTAAAACCTGATCGGAACTTGATGGGATAGCTTTATTTGTGAGGCTTGAAATATCTAGAGATATAGTCCTATTTGTAGAGAGAGAACCACCGCCAGTTAATCCCGAAGCTGTGTTAATAGTGACAGATGTTGATACTTTTCCATCTAACCCCGTTTGCTGAAGAGTCGAAATAGGCTTATTTATATCGCTCGTATTATCTACAAAAGGCAATCCTACCATTGCCTTGGTAATGCCTGAAACTGTACCAGTAAAGGCAGGATTGTTGATAGGAGCTTTCCCGTCTATTTGTGCTTGAATTAATGAAGTTACACCATCTAGATATCCCAATTCTGTAGCTGTTATACCCGCGGCAATTCCTATTGATTGCGGTGTTAGCCCAGTCTGGCAGTAAGCTTTTAAATCTGTTGCAGATATTTGATAGGAATCATTGCCATCATCAGACTCAAAGTTATGTCCATCGGACATAACTCCCTGAGTTAAATCAATAATTCTTACATCTGCCATTTGTTAGGCTCCTCAAGCCACACTCACCCTAATATTACCATTTTTAGTTACCCTGCGGTTTCCATCTTGAGTAATCCTAGCAGATGTCACCTGCTCAACGATCACATAGCCAGGTTCTCTAATTAGGTAAACCGAATCAAAACTATCTAGCTTCCTTTCTCGTTTTAGATGTTTTAGGGCAATAAATCGAGCCGAGCTAATAGCTCCATCATCTTCGGTCAAAAACCACGAATCATTGGCAGTAGGAACTCCTGAATTAATTACTCCGCTAAAAGTCCTAATCCTGCTAGGAAGCCCTGAGACTAGATGGGGAGTGCCTGACGTAATTGCCCCAATTATTGAAGCCCGATAGACCGTAGCGTCTATAGTGTAGCCATCCAATAAAGCTAATTCTTTATTCGTGCTGACGTTTATTGTTCTCAGAAACGGTTCAGAACCGTCGGAATTTAAAACTTTTTTAGGAACGCCATTAACTATTACCCAAAGCTTAAATTTATTGGGTATATTGCTATAAGCAGTATTTAAAAAACTTTCAATTCCAGACTTAGAAAACATGGACTTTTCCTATAACTCAGCCCTTTGGCAAGCATTAATATTATACCTTGAATCAAAAGCCGTAGGGTTGGCAGAGGCATCTAAGCCCATTAAGTTTTCCTATTTTTCGGATATCCATACCCCGAATCAGTCCCCACAGGGAGCAGTTTTTCTCAACTCAATTGACCTAGATCCTGTTGGAATGCTAGATCCTCAAACCAGTTTAGATATAAGCTTTTCGATTAGATTGATAGTTAGCTTTACAGAGGAATCGATCTCTAATTTTTTGGTTTTAGCTGATTGGCAATCGTGGTTAGCCCAAAGATTGAACGATCTAAGGGCTAACGGGCTAACTGGAACCTATCGGCAAAAAACACTTAAGGCAGCATTCCAAGGATGCGATTTAAACATGGTCACTATATCTTTAAACACCAATCAGGATAATGGTTTTCAGGGGATAATCTCTACTAAATTATCTTGGCAAAAAGATTAAAGTGAAAGTTTTTCCCTATCAGTTACCCAATGGCAAGGTCATCGTTTTACGTCCCGTCCCCGCATCAAGAAGAAGAGAAGTTAAAATGATCTGCTTGCTAATATCGGGCTGGCTGTCTTCTCTTTCTATCCCACCTAAAACAAACCCTATAGACTTTTTGGCTAAAAACAACGCTAAAGGGCAATCTGAGACTATAGCAATTTATCTGGGTGAATGGGGGCTAAACGAAAGAGATATTAGCAGCCTAGATAAAGATTCAACTCTTGAGATTCTAAAAATTATCGAGAATATGGACATTGAGCTATCCATAGTTTCCGATATAACCGAAGGCTTTATCCTGCCATCGTGTGGGGATAGCGAGGGGGATTTGATAGCGGATCTAATATCAATCTTTGACGTTCGATCAGCCTTACAGATTTATAGTACACTAGACTTTGTAACAATTCAATTAGTCCTAAAAAGACTTCAATTTCAATCTAAGAGACAGGAGCTAGAGGAAAGGTACAATAAAAACATTGCCGTTTCTCAGTTAATGGAGCTTAAAAATAGCGGTAAATGGGATAATCTAAATTGGTCTGATAAATACCCAGGAATAAGTTAATGGATAGATACGAATTAGAGCTAATACAGGCAGGAACAGAGCATTTTAGGGCTGTAGATGTTAATGATATCAGAGAGCTTAGACAGGATACTATCGACGCGATAGCCTACGCTAAGGATGCCAATAATCCAAGGCTTTATATCTACACCAAAAAACCTTATCACATAGTAGAAAAAACTTTAGCAACTATTGACACAAGAGGAGTAGGGGTAACTATTGCTTTTTACGATAATTTAGTTAGGGCAAGAATAGAGGCAGCTAGAGACGGCGCAATGTTTGCCGAAGTGAGTTAATATGGTATTAGATAAATCCGCTCGTTTTTGG
>Ga0315904_10005764_pt1 | contig 17112 bp, 10 predicted proteins | sample LakEriMetagenome_6_FD_203529 | JGI IMG/M metagenome (GOLD analysis project Ga0315904, IMG submission 203529) | Freshwater fungal communities from buoy surface, Lake Erie, Ohio, United States - Buoy 12 MA120 | ecosystem: Environmental > Aquatic > Freshwater > Lake | place: USA: Lake Erie, Ohio...
TCGGAGTCGAGCATCGCCTTTTTCAAGATCATTCGTTTATCGAAATCACCGAAGATCGAGAATCCATTGAATGTCGATTCAGCGCGGGCGTCATGGAACTGTCGATCATGGAAGACCGAATTGATCACCGATGGAGAGTTTCGACGTGTCACCTGTCGGGTCACTGCGTCTCCTACGCCGAACATGTTGTAAGCAAGATACCCCCAATCGGGCTTACCGATCGGTGCAAAGAGCTCGCTGCCATCTTGGCCGAATCCTCTGAAAAGCCGTTTTTGAATGCCTTGTGAGCCTACGGCTTCGTGCTGCAGCAGGCCGAGACCCCACTCGGAAAAGTCCCTTCGCTCAAGCGTCTTCTCACCGTCGGGGGTGTAAGGCAGACTTCTCTGTGCGAATGGCTCACTCGGACCAGGCTTGTCCTCGGCAGGCCTTTGAACCATCGGCCGGCCTTCAAAGAACTTGTCCCAAGCTTGGTAAGCGATCGTATAACTGTTTCGATCGCGGGCATCGGCGCCGAATCGATAATGGCACGATGCGCAAGCGGTGCCGAGCAACTTCCCGTCTGCTGCTTTACTTCCGTAATCGCTTCCGAGTTGCATATCCCAAAAGAGTGCTTTACCCAACGCGACGGCTTCGTCGACATCGGTCACAAATTCCGCTAGATCAGGACGTCTTAGAGCGAATCGTTTACCTTCGTCGGTGTAAGTACGCTTGAGATAAGGACTGTCTAGGTACCTCGGATCCCATTCCTGCAGCGCATCCTCGATCCGCTTCATGAGGATCGGATTCTCGTGACCGACTAGGTGCGAGGAATCCTCCACTTCGCGGGCAGCGAGTGGTCCTGATTTGGCTTTTTCAGTATTCGGAAAATTGTATTGCCCAAGGACCATTTGATCCTGAAGTCCAAGCAACAAAGCGGAGCCGCCAAGGATCCAAGTGGTCGATCGAGAGATAGGTTTCTGAGACAGTCGCGTCATGATCTTGGTCGCTTTGATGTTGCTTGATCGGAAATGCCAAATCGCTCTTCGAGGGTCGATCCTAGAATCCGTCGAAGGGGCTCAAAAATCAGTCCGTCTCGCACTTGGGTCGGAGACGTCGACCAGCGATCGTAAACGTCGTTTCCAAACAGAAGCAGCGAGGCGTGCCTGGAAATGTCTTGATCGACCTTGTTATCCAGATCGTAGAAACCCAAGCTCCTGCGGAGGATTTCGGTGTTTTCTATCGATGCGTTGAGGAAGAACCAGTCGCAGGTTTTCTGGTCCGCAGGCTTCCCGGCTCCATAGTTATCGGCGTAGTTTAAAAGCTCTGCGGTGCGATCGACCAAAGGATCGATCGTGATCGATAGGATCGTGACCCTTTTGCTCAATAGCTTGCTCAGCGGTTGACGCAACCGCTGCAGAGTCTCGCTGGTTCCTGGGCAACTGCCACGACAGACGGTAAACATCGTGTTGATGATCACCGCCTTGCCTTGGATAAGGTCCTCGTGAAAGCGAAACGAATCACCAAACTGATTCGTAACGTGCACATTAGCGAATAGATCCGAACGCTTCGGTCTTCGCGGTGCATTCAGCTCAGGTGGGTTCCAAAGTGGGAAAAAGTTCATAGAGGGAGTCCAAGAGGCAGTTGTACGAACGCTAAGATCCGATGCTCGATCGGATCGACGATTGTCCTATCCAAGTCTTCCGGCAATCTAGGGCTTCGAGGTTTTGCTTGGCCGTCGAGACGGTATCATTGGATCCCGAGCTTTGCCGACATCTTTGCCCGGAACAGGTTTCTCTTCCCATCGATAGCTTGGGAAACCATCGATGGACTCCCAAGGCATCTCGCCTATGGCGCTGGGATTGGTCAACAGATCCGTAACATCTTGGCCGTGTGTTCGAGCAGCCGGGTTGACATTCGGATCATGCCGGTTGACTTCATCGACCCGTCCGCTCATGGTAGGCTCGAAATTGCACATCATCCGCATGTCCTCATGCTCGACGTTATGGCAATGGAAAACCAGAGGACCACTCCAGGTTCGAAACCGCATTCGAACCCTCGCGACCGTATTGGGACCAAGCGCCTGGGTGTCGTGATTTCCGACCGCATCGCCTGCCCATTGCAATCGGAGTTTGCGTAGCCCATCGACGATCGCTCGCACCGTCGCAGGAACCCCCAGAAGCCGATTGCCAAATTTACCGAGTATCGTTTCAAACAAAGCTGCACCGGAACTTGGCCGATCGAGCAGAATCCGGAATTTGGGCTCTTTGTCCATTTCCTCACGGTAAAACTGCTCCAACGACCATCGGCCAATTCGATTCTGATCGACCGGGGGGAAACTGTCGAACCACTCAAGGACCATTCGGTAACTTTGTGGGCTCCAATCCTCTCCAAGAGTTTTCGCTTGTGATGGAGTCAATGGAATACCCGCCGATGGCAACCAGGTTCGCAACTCCTTTTGACTTGCGATCAATTGCGAAAGATGCCGTTTTCCGATCAATGTATCGCGAAGATCGATCAGGGTCGGATCGATCTTCGGCTTGCCGAGTATCAAGGGGTCCAAACCATAGGTACTAACGAGTTGCTCCCAATCGGGTAAGCCGGTCATTTGCCCTTGTCCTTGGGCCCCCAGGAGTCCATCGGCACCGACGAGCCCATCGGCTTCGAAGTCTTTTTCATAACCGACGAGTTGGTGCCCCTCTAGGTGGACGTGGATCGGATGCCACCAGCCGCCTCCGCCGTTTCGGAAAATCCACTCTTCCGCGTAACTCAAAGAAGGCTTAAGCGTCGGGGGGGTATTGGGTTGGCCAGAGGGTACCTCGAAATTCTGACCTTTGATGCCGATTATGGTGCTGGCATTGCTGATCGTCGGGTCATAGAAGCGGCTGTTGACCATCCAAGCTCCTTTGCCGCGTTCGAAGATAAACTCGCGCACGGCCATAACGTCTTCATCGAGAATCGCGTGCCTTGGTCGCAATATAGTATTCTCATCGATCGTCGCATCGGGACCTTCGCCCATATCACGGGTAATCACGAATTTTACCAGTGCAATGGGCTGATCGAGTTCTCGCATGCGGGCCAAAGGTCCCTCGCCAAAGAGGGCCGGTGGAATCTGCCCAGTTGCAATCATTTGCTGAACCACCGGGTTTTGATCATCGAGCTCGAATGGCAGTGGAAACACATTCGGGTCACCTGCGTCCTCGGCCAGTTTGCCTTTAGGGCCTCGACCGTCGAATTGAGGCATGGTGTTGACCATGTAGTACTCGGCATGACCATCTGCATTGAGACGGCCAGCTCGCTCTGCTGCATCAAACCATGCTTTGAAATCGACGATGATGTCGGCTCGATTGGCCATATTCAACAGGAGCGACTTGCGCTTCTGCGGCGTCGGCCAAAGCCAACTGTCTTTACCAATCCTCAGGAAGTCCATCGAGCTTCCCTCAAGCCGGTCCTCGGGAATGCGATTCGGTTCGACCGACCCATCAGGCCTTCCCGTCGGATGCAAGCCCAAGGTATCTTTGTCCAGGAATCGGAGACGATAGATCCGTGCGTTGGATCCGTCGAGCAAACGCAAGCGGTATTTGCGGCTCTTGACTTGAATTTCAGGCCAAGGAACCCCGTTGATCAGTTGCGTGTTCCCGATGTATCCGTTGTGCCCATCGCTGTCATAGAGGATTTGTCCGGTCAGTGGATCTATCACTCGATCCTGCAGGACCAATGGCAAATCGTAGGGGTTGAAATACGGGGTTTCGACCTCGCGATAGAAACGATCAAATTCGACGCCTGGTTTCTCCTCGGAATCCGGCAGGTTCTTCTTGGCCAATTGATGGCGTTTGGACCAGTAACTCTTAGGATTTGCTTCCTTGAAGGTTTTCCAAGCCGCCCCGAGAAGTCGAGCCTCACGCTCCAAATCCGGGTCGTAGGAGGAGATCGCCCCGAGTCCCGGTAGCACACCCTGGCGAATCAGCTTCAACTCGATCTCGTCGAACCAAAGTGCAAAACCCGAGAGTCCTCGCATGACATTAAATGCGGTCGCATCGAGTCCATGGTCGTGGTACCAAGTCGTCGATTGGCCTTCGCCAAAATCTAACTCGCTCAATCCCTCTTTGTTGATCCGAAGGGGCAGAATGTTCGGATAGAGGTAGTCCCGCGACTCGCCCTGCAAAACATAAAAGCTAGGGAAACCATCGGAGTGAGTCGGATTGTGCCCACCATGGTGATGGATTGCAACCTCCGTCTGCAAGTGATTTTGGAATCGGACCACAGCAGGCATTCCGTGGCGAAAGCGGAAGGTAGGGCCAGGAACCATCCCTTGGTAGGTGTAGAAAAGCGTCGGGGGAAAACTAGGTACCACTGGCAGCATCTTTTCGAACATCTCGACTTTATAGCATCGGACCAAACTGTCCTTGGCATCAGATGGCTCCGCATTCTCAGGACCGACCCCGAACTTACCCCAATTCCCAAGGTCTCCAATGCCATACTCATCGGTTGTTTCGGGTCGGACACGTTCTCGCATGGCTTCCCAAGAGGAACTCGCCGGGGACCATGCTTTATTGTCGTGATCGAACTTGAGGTTGCCACCGATTAGGTTTCCATTCCATTCTACTGCCACACCATGCATCACCTTCCCGATCGGAACTTGGTCGTTGCCGACTTGAGAAAACGGAGCGACCGTCGACTGATGGGAAACACCGCCACTTAGGTTCTCCCAAGTATCGGTCCGCGAGGGGCGTATCGTGTGCGGTATGATCCGAAGTGGTGAGCCTTTCGAGGGTCGGAACGCCCACCCAGGAAGCACATGCTGCTCCCCTTTGTTGAACAGTTTTGCGATCCGCCCCTTGTCGGCCGGTTCGTAAGGGTCCTGGGTCCGCGCACTGCCGGTTTCAGTTATGTTGATTCCAAGGGCCGCGGCGCTGGCTGTCGTCGCCCCAATAAACCGACGTCGATTGATGCTCATGTGCAGGTACCCGAGAAGGCCTTCGACATTGTTGTGCTTACGAAGTTGAATCCGTAAATCGGCTAAAATAAATTGAGCGATAGTCTCTCTTGTACTCAAACCCAGGTTAACTTCAAGCGCAAGACATCAAAAACTGGAATTTGCATTCACAGACGCTCTGGAAAACCTTGGTTCGATACAATTCGTTACGTTGGCGTTGGCTCGAATACCCCCTCGTACTCCAAAATACACCATAATTGCTTCGTTCATCCCAACGAAATCCCCGATCGAATCATGCAAACCAACTCCTCTGCTTCGCAAAATCAAATCAGCGACTCCTCTGAACCATCGACTCGACGAACCACCCGACCAACGCGATTGGGCGCCGCTCAGGGGCGAGACTTGCTCGAGACACAAGTCCGACTGCTTCGCGGATTGGCAACCCGCTGGCGCAAGCTATCCGATTCCTTTGCAGTCGATTCGGTCGTGCTTTCGGAGAAGACCCAAGCGTTCCAAGAGGAATTTCGGCAAAGGGCCTCCCAGATCGCCTCGGAACACAGACGTCAGATCCACGATCTTCTGACCGAGTGGGACGAGCAACTCGATCGCGTCGTTGGCAAAGCCGAACTCGGTACGCTCGAAAAAACTCAATGGGAAAGGCAAACACTCAAGACGCTCAAGGCCAAGCGAAAAGATTCGCAAAACAAACAGGAGAACGATCATGCCAATACGCGAGCTCGCCTCGAATCTGAACTAGAAAAAGCCCGCGCATCGGCACGCCAAACGCGCGATCAAGCCTTTTCCAAACTGCAAACCGAGCAAGCCTCTCTGGAGGAACTGAGCACAGAAATTCGCGAATGGGTCGCTTTGAAAACTGGTGGAACGCCATCGACCCAATCCTTACAAAACAGCAGCATCCCCCCCAGATCGGCTAGCTCGATCGAATCGCTCAGCGCTATGGCGAAAGAATACGAAGCGCTCAAGGGGAAATTCCTCGAGAGGAAAGCCCTTCTGGAGTCGAGCAAAGCAGCTCATTTAATGAGTGCTCCAACGTTGGTACTACTCGGTGTCCTGGCCGGAGGAGTCGCCTTTGCTGTGGCCTACTGGCTCAAATCCAACCCAGTGATCTTGGCCGTAGCGGGATTGCTAAGCGCGATTCTTTTTCCCGTTCTACTGTACATGGCGGCCCTCCCCTGGGTTGGACGCTCGATGCGCTCGACGGTTCAAGCGATTTTTGAAGAGGAACATGAGCTTGTGGGACTGCTACAACGCGGTCGCGCGATTGCTGAAGCAACCCTCAAGAGGGATTTGACCCGAATCGAGGAAGCCCACCGAAAGAATTTGGCCGATGCCCAAGAACGCCACAACGAGCTGATGGCACAGGTGGAGTCCGACTACCAAACCACCAAAGCAGCCACCCTCGAATCGACCGCCAAAGACAAACAAAGGTTCAGCCAAGAGCGGATCGCTGAATTGGAGCGTTTGAATCAGTCTTTCCCATCCCTACGCGGATCGCTAGAAAGCAAGCAGATGCAAACCAGTCGAGATTTCCAAAGGGATTCGCAATCGTCGCTCGATAAACTCAGGTCCACCTTTCAAGCGTCCCAAGAGTCGCTGACCAAACGTTGGAACGAGGGGATCGAGCAAGTCCAAGACTACCTCGAAGCGACCAACAGGGAACTTGATCGACGATTCCCAGCATGGGACAGCCCAGTATTTACCAGCGAGAACTGGCAGCGCGACGAGGCTTCGCTGGCTATCCCGCTGGGCAAATTTCAACCTTATCAAAGCCTCCCGCCGGACCATCCAGCCCATAACCGAATCAACGAATTCAAGCAGCTTCGAAATCTAGCTGATAAACTCGAAGCGATCGGGCCGATGCCGTGGACCTACGACCTGATCGGTAACGGGGGGTTGATTCTCAGGACTGAGGACCCTGAGTGCCGTGAGCAAGCCCATCTGGTCATGCGAAACGCTCTGCTGCGTGCGATCACTGCGATCCCGGCGGGGGACTTGCAAGTGACCGTTATCGACCCTGAGGGGCTAGGGAAAAAATATAGCTGGTTGATGCACTTGGCCGATGTCGATCCGGAACTTGTAAACCACCGCGTGTGGACTCAACCGATCCACATCGCCAACCAATTGGCCCTGATCACTCGACACATCGAGGATGTCATTCAGCAGAGTCTGCGAAACGAATTCCGAAATCTTTACGAGTACAACCAGAAAGCTGGACCCATGGCGATCCCTTACAGGATCATCGTTTGGTCGGGTTTTCCATTCGGACTCGATGACTCTTCATGGCAGTCGCTCTGTTCCATTCTTTCCTCAGGGAGTCGTTGCGGCGTTGGGATACTGATCGATTGGCCTAGCTCAATCCAGTGCCCTACGTTTGCCGACCCAAATAAATTGGCCGAATTTGCTCTGCTTGGAAAAATCACTCGATCCGATTCGAGCGGATATTCCATGCGAATCGATGTCCCTGAACTCAGCGATTTCCCCGTTCAACTCGAACCTCCACCGGACGAGTCGACCGTCGCTTCGATTATGCAAAAACACGTTGTGGAAGCCTCGAGCATCGGAAAACGGATCGTTCCATTCTCAACGATCGCCTCGGATTCGAGCGAACTGCAAAAACGATGCTCAGCCGACGGTCTCGAGATCCCCATCGGCATTTGCGACTCCGGACGCGTCGAGTCCTTGGTGCTAGGAGAAGGCACCTCCCAACACGTTTTGATCGCTGGAAAAACCGGTTCTGGTAAGTCCTCTTTGCTTCATACCATGATCAGCAGTGCCGCCCTTGAATATTCGCCGCAGGAACTCCGACTGGTTCTCTTAGATTTCAAAAAAGGAGTTGAGTTTCAAGTCTATGCCGAGCTGCAACTCTCGCATACCGATATCATCGGCATCGAAAGCCGTCGCGAATTTGGACTAAGTACCCTCGAATACATCGATCGAATCCTAAGCGCGCGTGGTGAAGCGTTTCGACAATGGGGTGTGCAGGATCTGCCTAGCCTCAAACGAAAACTTCCACAAATGCAATTGCCTCGTATCCTGGTCGTGATCGACGAATTCCAAGAGCTTTTCGTCGAAGACGACAAAATTTCTCAGCAAGCCTCCATGCTGATGGATCGTATAGTTCGCCAAGGTCGATCCTTCGGCATTCACCTTGTACTCGCCTCCCAAACGCTCGGTGGTGCCTACTCATTGCCGAGAACTACCCTTGCTCAAATGGCAGTACGAATCGCCTTGCAATGCGATAGCGCCGATGCGATGCTGATTCTCAACGAAGACAATACCGCAGCAGAACGCTTGAGACACTCCGGACAAGGAATCTACAACGACGCGGGCGGACGGCTCGAAGCTAATCAAAACTTCCAAGTCGCTTACCTTTCAAAACAAGAGCAGCTCGAAAGGCTCAGCAAGCTCCCTGCGGAGGCCATTCCGCATTCGCCTACCACCAACTCAATCGGAAGACGCGTGGTATTCGAAGGGCATAAACTGGCCGTCTGGGATCCGCAGTCGATACACAATGCCCTTGAGGCAATTCCACCTTCCATCACCAATCGCTGGACGCTCGGTGATAGCGTTTCGATCGAACCGGCCGTAATTCGGACCCTGGAACAGGCTCCTGGACGCAATGCGATGATCGTTACGAGTCATGACGATCTTGTCGCGTCGCTTGTGGCAAGTTGGATCAAATCCAACAACCCAAGTGCCCCGCTTGTACGTGAACCGGTAGCGCCAGATACGACCATCCCAAAAACCGAATTTTGGATTCTCGATGGTAGCCGTAGCGAGGACCTCGCAATCCAGAAACTCCTCGCCGGTCTAGGCCGACACCCCGCTTGCCAAGTCCACGCGAATCGGGACATCGAAGAGGTTTTCAGGAAACTCGAAGTCGAATACCAAAGACGCACGGCCGATCCACTTCAGCGTCACGGGTCGCTTGTTGTTTTCGTTCTAAACTTAGCAAGGTTTCGAGAACTTAGGCGCGAGGAAGACTATTCCTTCAGTGGTGATCCAGAGGGAGCCAGCAAGCCCGATGCGGTGCTAAACAAACTCCTATCCGACGGACCTAGCGTCGGAATCCACCTGTGTATCTGGTCGGATTCAGCAGCCACTCTTTCGCGTTGGCTCTCGCGCGGTTCGATCCGAGACATCGAAATCCGCGTCCTAGGGCAAATGTCGGCCAATGATTCAAACCAGTTGATCGACAGCAATCAAGCCAACCGTCTGGATCGAAACGTCATGCTTGTTCACGATGACGCAGACGGAAAAGCAACCAAATTCCGACCGTTCACACTCGATAGCCTGTTGGAAAAATAGCTATCGAAGTCGCTTGATTGAGATAAGCAGCCTTTGCGACTACTTGTGGAAATTGTAGTCGGCGTTGGCGAAATCAAAATCCTTATCGGTCAGCCCAACGTTGATTTTGATGTTCTGGTAAGTGTATTCCTCGATGACCTCAGGTTCGCTGTCATGCGATGTAGGCCAATTGAAGGCTGCGTACCGCACCGGAATCTTCCATTCGTTGTCCATAAAAATCTGAGCCTTATGGAACTCGTAATGCGGCTTCTTTTCCGCATGGGTCACTTCGAGAATCGAGCACTCACGGCCTCCGACCTTCGCGCCACCCTCAAGCTTCACGCTGCAAGGTCCATGCTGGCGGTCTCGCTCCCCTTTTTCGATCAGCTTGAGCAAGAGATTCTCTAGACCGATATCCGTCAGCGGATATTTCTGGCCAGCCATCGCAAGGTACCCGTCTGGTTCAAGACGGTGAGTTCCAAGAACCCGCTTCATGCCTCCCTCGTGCGCGATGAGCTTACCGTCGTTCGCATTCTCGACAAAGATCACCTCGCGGCCCTTGACGGCCGCAGGCTTGAGGAACGCGAGGTAGACCGAAAAAGGAACTACGATCTTATCCCCCTCGGTCTTGCGATTTCGAACCTTGATGAACATGAATTCATTGTCGCCAAGATCGTCGGCAATACGCTCCCTTTTGATCAACACCGCCGTGTAATCGTTCACTTGCGTTTGCATCAGCGATAGGCTCTGACGAGCCAGTTCCAACGCAGGATCCAAAGGGTGAGGGGCAGAAGAGGTCGGACTCGCTGGAACCTTGATCGGCTGGTTTTTCGAAACCCGTGCGACGGGTTCCGAAGTCGTGGCCGTCTGCGCCAAAAGCCACCCAGGGCTTGCTAAAAACGCGGCACCAAAAACAGTTGACTTCCAGATGTTGACTTTAGGCAAACTCATCAAAATCGTACTCCCTCACGTCCAGTCGGTGTTGAAAACCACCGTTTAATGCTCGTTGATTGGATCTTTACGCATCCTCTCAGGTCATCGAACTCCGCGGAGTCAAATCGCCAGAAAAAGGGGATCCGTCGGTATAACCCGAACACTCCACCTGCTTGCCGCTCAACCCGCTTGGCGAAAACCGTGCCGACGCCCCGACTCCATAACCGTCACCTCACCCGTCTCCGAATGCATCTTTCCAGCGTTGAGCGACTCCTCAAGCATTCGGGTCGCCGATACGAAATCGATGCTAGCTTTCCTTGGGTCAGAGAGCCGAGACTCAGTAGGAGCTTGATGTAAGCGTTCCCAATCCAAACACGCAACCGAGTCGGATGGGCCATCAAGACAAACACGGTTGCAAGGCTTTCTCAAGGCCATGGCAATCTCCGACAAGGTATCCAAAATAGGTCCTGCTTGTTCGGACAAGGCTTGACTGGAAAGCAGGAGTAGTGAATTTGCAGCACCGACCCAACCGCAAAGATCCGTCGAGTTCTCGAGGTGAATGTGCTCGTCGACGATCCCACTCATCGAATCATTTTTTAAAGGACCATCGACAATCGAAAGAAGCACAAAAACCGGATGGCTGAAATGCCACCGAAGCTCTGTCGTGAGTTTGCCAACCGCCTGGCGGTGCTTTCTTGTCAGGCCCGTTCCGTCACTTTTAGCGTCGACGATCAAAAGGACAAGCGATCCACTTGGCTTGATATCCAAGCGTTCCCGAACCCAATGCCGACACCAAGCTTGTTGTATATCAAGGTTCATCATAGGTCAGTCAAGGATTGACGATCGTAGCAACTCGGCTCGCTACCGTTTCGATTCCGCAGATGCTAAAATCGAGATCCTAGAATCCGCCGTCGACAGATGTCTAGGTTGGTTTTCGAACACCCATACTTTCATCGCCTGTTTTCCACAAAAAACGTGATCTACTTCCACCAATTCCAAACAACTCCTTTTGCTAGCAAAAGGAGTCTTCGATGAAGTTGCGTAGGAATAAGCTCGTGCCGATCGCGTTGGAAGCCTCGCCGGGAATAGAGAGTTCCGAGGCGACGTACACCCAGCGGATCGAGCAACTTGAAGTATTGCGGGTAATGGCCCTGGAGTCGGCCGAGCTTGCTACACCGCTTGCTCGGTGCGTGAACCTGCCGGAGCAACTGCTTCGTGAGTACTCCGAATTGCGCACCTTGAGCCGACTCGGTGAGGTTTTCACTTGGGCTAATCGATTTCAAAACCAATGCGATCGCGTGGTATTTGTCGCTTCGGCATCTAACCATCGGATCATCACTACGTTTCTTGAAGCTTGCTGCGACCCTCTTTGGAACGAATTGACCCGTGGGGAACGGGGAAGCAAACCACGCATTTATTTCGCTGGCGAAGCGTTCGATAATGACGCATTTCAAGGGCTCCTTCGAGTCCTCTCGCCTCAACGACCGTCTAATCGAGACGAACCCTACGGCACTGGGCTGGTCGTTCTTTCGAGAGTCCATGCACCTTCGAGCATTCAGGTTGCCAAGGATCGATTGGTAGCCGAACTACAAAAAAATTCCAACCCAACGTCCCAAGACACGCTCGGACCCGAACCGCTGGTTTACGATTGTTTGCCCAATATCCATAGCGATGGACTGGATTCCTGCGACCTTCCATCCGCTTTTCTTCCCTTTAGCTTGCATGGAATGCTGCCTGCGGCGATCCTGGGAATCAACATCATGGAGCTTTTAGCCGGAGCAGCCTGGACATCAAGACTCTTTTTTTCCACGGCGGCCCACGAGAATCCGATCCTTCAGTGGGTCGCTTGGAATCACACCTTGGAATCCCGCAAACTCGCACTCTGGAGCCGCGGCCTGGGTGCCGCGGCGCAATGGCTCTGCGCCCTGAGCGATTGGAAAGTTTTCCACGCACTGGCCGAACCTCCGTGCGATCCCTCGCTGGCAATCTGCAATCACCTTTGGGTCGAACAATCCCGTTTTGATTCCCTCTCGCTAGACCCTACTCGCGCTACGGACGTGATCTGGGATCCCGGTTCAGACCGTCCTCGCTCGGCTCCATCCGGACAATCGATCTGCACGGGGTACACGGAACAAGCGAAAACAGGTTTTGAACAAACCCTGGCTCATCAAGCACACATCGGGGGCAAGGGGCTTACGATCCGCTTACCAGACCTAGGGGAACTCTCCGTTGGTCAATGGATGCAATGGATGATTATTGCTCAGTTGCTCGAGGTTGCTCTGCGGGATGGGGCTCTAACGCAGGGTACTTGATCGCGTTTTTCTTGATCTTCAAGGCTAGGGCTTGCGCCGGATCGATCCTGAGCACTGTAGCTAACCGCAAAAGGTACGAAAGTACATCGGCGATCTCTTCGGCCATCGGGGAATCGTTCGCGGAGTTCTCTATGGGCTCGGACCCATTTTGCCATTGAACCAATTCCATGATCTCGGCCGCTTCAATAGCGATCGACATCGCGAGATTCTTCGGTGTGTGGAATTTCTCCCAATCGCGTTGCGCTGCAAATTGGTCTAACCACATTTGCATCTGGGCCAATGTCGTCGTCGAAGCGTGAATTGGGTTTTCCATATCTATAGCAATTCGCCTTGGAGGACCTGCGTGGATCTGCGGTTCGAGAAACGCCTCGGATCAGGACTGACCGTAGACCGATTCAGGCCAGTCCAAATCGTTGTTCTCTGGGCGTCCTTCGATGTAATACCAATTGCGAATGGGAGCAAGTTCAGCTCGAACCCCGTCGATAAGTTCCTGGTCGATCGGTTCTTGAATCCAAGCGATCCATTGAGAGACCTCGGCGGGAATCGCACTTCCGACCAAGCAACTTGCGAAACCCGGATGGGAAACGGAGAACTGCAAGGCGAGTTTCTCGATGGAAGTACCGCGAGCTTTGCACCAAGCCGACGCTTTCGCTGCGACGGCGCGAACCGATTCGGGAGCTTTGTGCCAAACAGGCAACGGTAGATCGGTCAACAACCGTGCTGAAAAAGGGGCAGCGTTGATCACTCCGACGCCATGCTTTTGGGCCAAGCCTTGCCATTGCAACGCCATGTCGTTTTGGAGGTTGTAGTGGTTGTAGGTGATCACGCAGTCGAGCAATCCGGTTGGGATGACCCTTTGGAAATTTCGCATCGGATAACCACTGATCCCAACATAACGAACCTTGCCCTTCTCGACTTGGCGTCGGAGTGCGGGCAAGGTTTCATCGATGACTTGCTGAACATCTGCGTATTCGATGTCATGGCAAAAAACCAGGTCAAGGTGATCAAGACGCATGCGCTCGAGCGAGATGTCGACGCTCTCGGCGACACGTTTGGCCGAGAAATCAAAATGCTTCGGTGCGTATCGCCCAAGTTTCGTACTGACGACGAGCGAGTCGCGTTGATAAGCAGGCAGGATTTGTCCAAGGAGGACTTCGCTCATCCCACGGCCATAATAGGCAGCCGTATCGATCAGATTGATACCCGCATCTATGGCAGTTCGGACCGCAGAGAGCGATTCTGCGATGTCGAATTGACCGAACTCTGCGCCGATCGACGAAGCCCCAAATCCCAGCGAGGTCACCTCGATCGCAGTGCGACCTAGCTTGCGTTTTTCCAACGGCAAAATCATGGCTTGCAGATCCCTGTGCGACGGATGAACCCGACTCGGTAGGTGCTGTGTCGGGTGGTTATTACTCAGCCAACTTTCGCAGGACTGTAGGTAGAATTCCGCCGTTGCGATAGTAGTCGATCTCAACAGGTGTATCGATCCTCACGACCGCTTGGAAGTGTTTCTTTGTACCGTCGGGCTTGGTCGCTATGACCTCGATTTGACTTCGGGGACTGAGCGACTCGCCAAGACCTGGTATATCGAAGGTCTCCTCGCCGGTCAGCCCGATCGAAGCGACCGTTTCTCCAGGCAAAAACTGCAGCGGCAAGACACCCATGCCCACGAGGTTACTCCGATGGATGCGTTCATAGGAAACGGCGATCACCGCCTTAATTCCCAAAAGCAGTGTCCCTTTGGCAGCCCAATCGCGAGACGAGCCGGTTCCATATTCGGCTCCGGCTAGGACCACCAAGGGGGTCTTGGTCGCTTGGTACTTGATCGATGCATCGTAGATGCTCATCGTTTCGCCAGTCGGCAAGTACTTGGTCACACCACCTTCGACTCCGGGGACCATCGCATTGCGGATTCGAATGTTGGCGAACGTGCCGCGAACCATGACTCGGTCGTTACCGCGCCGGGCCCCGTAACTGTTGAAATCTGCAGGTTGAACGCCATTTTCCACAAGGAATTTTCCGGCTGGTCCCGATTTGGCGATCGAACCGGCTGGTGAAATATGGTCGGTCGTGACCGAATCACCGAGTATCGCAAGAGCTTTGGCTCCATGGATAGGCGCAATGGTACCGACAGTTCTTGTGATGCCTTCGAGAAATGGAGGACGTTGGATGTAGGTGCTCTTGGAGTCCCAAGCGTACTGATCGCCCGGAGTGATAGGAATCGAATTCCAGGCTTCGTTGGAGGTAAATGCGCCGGAGTACTGTTTTAGGAACATCTCCGGTAGCACGGACTCCTCGACCGCCTTGTGGACCTCCTGGGCCGTAGGCCATATCTCTCGGAAGTAAACTGGCTTGCCTGCTTTATCTTCTCCGATCGGAGTGGTGTCGAAATCGATATCAACAGTGCCAGCTAAGGCATAGGCGACCACCAGCGGTGGACTCGCGAGATAGTTGGCGCGGGTGTGGGGATTGACACGACCCTCGAAATTCCTATTGCCGCTCAATACCGCAGCAGCTACGAGATTGCCTTCGGTGATCGCATTGGCTACTGGCTCCGGGAGCGGACCGCTGTTTCCAATGCACGTGGTACAACCATAGCCGACGACGTTGAATCCGAGCTTCTCAAGATCGTCGAGAACTCCGGCTTGGGTCAAGTAATCGGTGACAACTCGCGAGCCAGGAGCAAGGCTGGTTTTGACGAACGGTTTGACCTTCAACCCACGCGCCACAGCTTTTTTAGCCAGAAGGCCAGCTCCGATCATGACCGATGGATTGCTGGTGTTGGTGCAGGAGGTAATCGCAGCGATGACGACCGACCCGTGTGCGATCTTGCTCGGTGCCTTGTCATCGTGAACTTGGGCCGTTGCTCCAAGTTGGTCCTTGTTCAGCCCAAAGCCTCGCTCGGCGATCGGAGCCGTCAGACCTTGATGAAACGACTTCTTGACGTGACTCAAAAGGACTCGATCCTGCGGACGCTTCGGACCAGCAACCGCCGGTTCAATCCCCGAAAGATCTAAATGAAGCACCTTGGTGTATTGGAGTTCGGGGCCGTTGTCCAAACGGAAGATGCCTTGTTCTTTGCAATAACGTTCGACCAGATCGATCTCATCCTTGGTCCTACCCGTGCGTTGCAAGTACCTGAGGGTCTCTTGGTCGACCGGGAAAAATCCCATCGTCGCGCCGTACTCAGGGGCCATGTTGGCAATCGTCGCGCGGTCAGCAAGGGACATGCAAGAGACCCCGTCGCCGAAGAACTCGACAAACTTGTTGACGACCCCCTCTTTGCGAAGGATTTCGGTAACACGCAGCACCAGATCGGTAGCGGTCGCACCAGGTGCTAAGCGTCCTGTGAGTTTCATGCCGACGACTTCGGGTGTGAGCATGTAAAGGGGTTGCCCAAGCATATTGGCTTCGGCCTCGATTCCACCGACGCCCCAACCCAAAACACCCAATCCATTGATCATCGTGGTGTGCGAATCGGTACCTACGAGCGTATCGGGATAGGCGATCGGCCCAGCATGATCTTTGCCCTGAAATACAACCTTTGCAAGGAACTCTAGGTTGACTTGATGCACAATTCCGGTGTTCGGTGGCACCACGCGGAAGTTCGCAAGAGCCTGTTGTCCCCAGCGGAGGAATTCATAGCGTTCGCTGTTGCGTTCGAATTCAACAGCGACGTTCTTGGAGAGGGAATCGGCGGTTCCAAAATAGTCGACTTGCACCGAATGGTCGATGACCAGATCGACCGGAATCAGGGGATTGATTTTCTGTGGGTCACCGCCGAGACTCTTCATCGCATCGCGCATGGCCGCTAGGTCCACGACGCAGGGAACCCCGGTAAAATCCTGAAGCACAACTCGGGCGGGCTTGAATGGAACTTCGAACTCGGCCGGTTTCGCAGCGTTCCACTTGGCAAGATTGACCACGTCCTCTTGGGTGACTTGGTAGCCGTCACAGTTCCTCAATGCCGCTTCGAGTAGAACCCGGATGGAGAACGGGAGTTTCGAGATCGGCGCGATACCGGCCGATTCAAGACGGTCCAAGCGGTAGATACCGAGCTTGCCTTGTGGGGCTTGGAATTGATCGCGGGCGCCGAATGGGTCCACCACTTTGGAGGATGAGGACATGATATTGTTCAAAGGCAGTTTGGGGTTCGAAATCGTTTCCGTCGAAAGACGCTCAAAGACGGGGCCGATCATTGTATCGAACTAACCAAAAATAAAAACGGCCCGCAGGGTTCTGCGGGCCGTTTCGCATCGTTTCTACCGCAGAAGGAACCTCAGTGAGGCCCGACCCCGCGGGAGTTTTTTGAACAAATTAGTTGCATCCGCAATCCGAAGCGGCAGCTGGAGCAGCAGCAGGTGCACAAGCACCGGCGGCCGAACCACAAGCGGCTCCACCAGCAGCTTTGCGGCTTCCGCAGCCAAGACCGCCCAAGCCCTTGCCGAAGAGACCGCGTCCGCTGAGGATACCGGCACCGAGGCCAGCAGCTGCACCGGAGCTAACTCCCGTGCTGTAAGCGCCAGCACCGTAAGAACCGGAAGCCGATTCGGTGCCAACAGCCATGCCGTTGGACCAAACTGGAACCGAAACCGTTTGTGCGACCATCTTGCAGACGGTTACATCGATTTCTTCTTGAACGGT
>Ga0315904_10005766_pt1 | contig 17109 bp, 13 predicted proteins | sample LakEriMetagenome_6_FD_203529 | JGI IMG/M metagenome (GOLD analysis project Ga0315904, IMG submission 203529) | Freshwater fungal communities from buoy surface, Lake Erie, Ohio, United States - Buoy 12 MA120 | ecosystem: Environmental > Aquatic > Freshwater > Lake | place: USA: Lake Erie, Ohio...
AGTCAGCAAGGATCGTTCGATGCGACTGAATTTTTCCCAGAAAGTCTCGACGAGCTTGGGTTCGTTACTTCGAAATGTTTTGTTTTTTGAAACATTCGACATGATGGCAGCACCGGAACTTACCAGATCCACCAGCCACCACAGCGCCAATGCGGCGCGGAGGACTCCAAGTTGCTTGATCTCGAAGAACTGCAGTGCAGTCGGAATGACGAACATCAACCAAGCTAGAAACCACATGCTCCACCAACCGATGCGTTTCGATGAATCCGAATTGCCCAGGGCAAGCCTGCGGGCTGGCAAGGGTCTTTCGAAAGGGTGCATCGATGGCTTGCGATAGAATACGAACAGAACGGTGGCGACACTCACCAATAGAATCTCGATAGCAAGCCAACTGCGGTAGTGTCGATTGCCCCAATCCCCCAGGCCGGCAAACCAGGAGAGTAAACCGACACTGAGCATCACGGCAGAAACCAACAGGCTCAGGGTCAGTACTGTAAAAAGCAAACGTTTGAATTTCGTCTTATCGCTGACCATTCTGTTAAGGCCCCTCGTAAGTAGCGTAGCCGTTGATCAGGCGTACTTTAGTTTAATATTAGTAAATAAACGACAAAAAAACCCTGTTCGTCTTGGGGGCTCTGCCCGTAAACACCTAGGCTTTTTTGTTGCTAGTTGCATGGGCTGGGGGTTGTCCCTGAGGGGATTATACTTAGACTAAACCGACCAAGGACGGAAGCGAACCGACAGGGATGAGTAGCTTATCATTAGTTTGCATTGGAAACGTATTATGTTTTCTTTCCTATGGTTGAAGCAGTTCCGTATTTTGTGCACCGCAGTTGCCACTGTAGTTGCAAGTTTCAGCATGGTGACGCCGAGCCCTGCGGCGGTAACCAATTATGTCTTCGCGGATCCGACTGGATTTGCAACGTTGACAGTCGGTCAGACCAGAAATTTTAACTTTCTCGATACGAATGATCTCAAAGTTACATTAGGATTCAAAGGTAGTGAGATTTCTCTTGGTACAGATACCCTGGATTTCATAGCACCTGGCACCAACAATCCTAGTTGGATGGGTGGCTCTCGCTCCATGTTTTTGTTGAGCTACGATGGTAGCGCAAGCGGAGGGGCAAAAGAGTTTGCTAAGCTCGAGTTCGAGTTTTCTAAACCGCTTTCCCGCGAGTCCTACCTCGTCTTTACCGATTTTGACTCAGAGGAAGGGTTGGCTATAGCGGCATTCGACCCATCGAATAATTTAATTCCCTTCGGAGCATTCGCCTTCGCTCGTGCGGACGGAGAGCAACCCGGTGGTGCGTCCTACACAACTCCAGAATGGCGAAACGAGAATCCAACCATTGGATGGGAAACTAATAATACCGGTTGGGTTGGAACCGATTTCGTATCTGGTTACATCGTCGACGAAAGAGATGTTGACGCGTCTAATGCCGCAGTGTATCTGCAATCCTCCCTGGCAATTAGCAAAATCGTGTTTTACTATAATGCTGAAACCGATACGACCACCGCAAACAACATTCGTTTCAACTTCGCGGTTCCTGTGCCTGAGCCAGCCTCGATGACCGTCTTTGCCATTATTTTTGCTGGTGGTGCCGTCGCTTCCCGCCGTAAAAAAACGATGGCAAGGCAGTCGCAATAGGTGCCAGGAACTACTCTCCAAGTCGTTTCCCGAAGGGGCGAACCGCGCGTGAGCAATGTTACAGAAATCCTTCAACGAGGTGCTTTTGGGATCTAAGACAGTATCAAGTAGACCATCGCTGCGAGCATCGCAGCGATAGGGACAGTGGTGATCCAAGCAAGGATGATTTCCTGTACTTTTTTCCATTTCGCTTGCCGTGTGCTAGCTCCCATACCCAGCAGTGCTCCGACACTCACATGCGTGGTGCTGACCGGTAGACTGTGAAAGCTTGCCGATGCCACCAAGATCGCGGTGACTAGATTCGCCGCGAAACCTTGACCAGGATTCATGTCCGTGATTTTCTTTCCGAGTGTCTCGGCAACATTCTTTGCGTCCAGCAATGCACCGATAGCGATCAACACCCCGACAAGTAGGATCGATTGGTTTTTGCTGAGCCATGGAACCATCCAAAGAAGGGCTGCCATCTTGGGGGTGTCGTTGATGCCTCGAGCAAAACTCGCCGCACCAGCCGATGCGAAATGCAATCGGTCTAACGTCTTGGTGCGATGATCCGGAGCAGCTCCTAGCGATCGAAGAAACTCATAGGCGATCGCACCAAGACAAACCGCTAGCAACGGACTAAACAACAGCGGGTAAAGAAAGGTCTTTCCAAGAACGGACAACTCGACGTGATCGATACCCGCAGCGGCGATTCCTGCACCGATCAATGCTCCCAAGAGTGCATGGGTCGTCGATACGGGAAATCCGATCCGATTGGCAATGAAGCTTGTCAGGGCCGCTCCTGCAGCCACCGCACAGGTAAAGGCCGGAGATTCAAGTAAACGATCGCTCACGAGCCCTTTTCCACTGAAGGATTTCAGTAAGCCTTGGGCCAAAAGCAGCGCGCACATGGAACCTGCAAACGTGCAGATCGTTCCCCACCAGAGAGCTTTTGATAAGGTGGTTGTTCCACTACCGTAGAGCGATGCAACACCTTTAAAGTTTGCATTCGCTCCGTTGGTTAGCGCGACAAAAGCGACCGATAAGACAAGGAACCCCAGTAGCACAATAGTCTAGTCCAGGTTCTACTTCGCAAGATTCTCTTTGGTCTCTGCGGGCAGATGCTTGAGCGATGCGTACTCCTTCCACGAACCTTCGTAGAGCCGAACATTTGGAAATCCAGCAACGTGGGCTAGATAGAATCGCAGTAGGCTTCCCTCGCGCGAAGTTCCGCAGTAAACAATGATCTGTTTGTCCTTGGTCAAGCCGGCTGCAGCGAACTCTTTTTCGACCTGCTGTGCGGGCAAAAACTTGTGGGTGTTGTCTTTTTCCATGAGCCTTGCCCAATGAAAACTCACCGCGCCGGGGATGTGGCCCTTGCGAAGCCAGACGTCGTCTTGGCCGATGTACTCATTGGCAGGCCTAGCATCGATGAGCATCACGTTCGGTTTGTCTTTGAGTTCAAGCAACTCTTCGATTCCGATTCCAATCGAGCTTTGGGTCTGCTCTGGAAGCTCTCCCGTGGGGTTACCAAAGTACTCTTGGGTGGTCGGGTATCCAAGTTGTTTCCAATGCGCCAAACCGCCATCGACAACTCGAATGTCCGTTACCCCGAATTTTTCGAGAACGTAGGCAACCATGCTGGTGCTGAGTATCTCGTCGTTGGGTAGCTTGTCCCCGGTGGCATAGAGCAGATGCGTCCGGCTGCGATCGATCCCCGCCCTGATCAGCAAGGCCTTGGTTAAATCGTCTGGAAGGTATTGAACCGGAACCCCATGATCGGTCCCCCGCAGAGTGTCGAAATTCAAATGATGCGCTGTTGGTAAGTGGCTTCTGAAGTAATCCTTGTAGCCGCCTCGAGTATCGATGACCACAGGCCTTTGCTTAGGGTCTGGATTCTCGATCAAACCTTTCGCCTGCTGGCAAGAGATGACCGATATCTCAGCCTTGGAATAGGGTCCCAAAGCGATACACAATCCAACTAGCCAAGCAATGAAACCCAACTTCATCGTTTACGCCTCATGGTAGAATTTTCGGGGGTCGATACCAATAGTAGCTTTCAAACATTCGTGCGAACGTATGAATGTTATAGCGTATTGTTTCCGATTGGAAAACTCGATCCATCTTGCTATGAACGAAGTTTCTGGGATACTGCAAACAAAGGTAAGTGAATATGGCAAAGCAAGACATCCAGGCAGATCACCAAACAGATCACCAAACAGATCAACGGTGCGCCGAATACCTTAAGGCCATCGGCGATCCGATCCGATTGAAGATCATCAAAGCCCTTCAGACTTGTCCATTTACCGTTTCGGACTTGGCAGAGTTTCTCGAATTGGATATTCAGAAGGTCTCGCATCATCTGCGGATCTTGTACCATGCCGATCTGGTGAAGATTCAGAAAGATGGCAAGTACCGGTACTATGAACTGAACCCCGAGTTCGTTAGCAAAAAGCCCTCGACCAAGGGGTTGAACTTGGGCTGCTGCACGATTGGTATCCATCCATAAAATAAGGTCCATCCGGCATTATCGTGGCTGGCAATTCACACCAATGGTTCTTTTCGTACTCGTACTCGTACTCGTACTCAGTGAAACGGTACTCGTACTCGAAGAAAAGTATTGGGATTTCGTTTAAAAAAGGGCTAAATACTGGGGTTACAGCTTCCCTCAAATGGTGATCGTCTTGAATCGATTCAGGCGTTTTCGAGTACGAGTACGAGTACGAGTACCGCGACGCTGAGTACGAGAAAGCCGAGCTTCTGCCTACTAAAATACCTGACCATCCATAAAATAAGCCTGCGGAAAACTTCCGCAGGCTTATTGATTTTTTCAACTTGTATGGCTTAAAAATTAGCCGACGAGCTTGGCTACCGAGGAAACCATTGGGCCGATGATCGGTTCAACGATTTCTTTTACGCCAGGAATAGCGTAGATGGTATTGAGCAACTCGCCAACCTTACCGAAGTAAGGCTTGAGGAATGGACCAAAGACGCTGTTTGCTGCTTCAGGCATCTTGTCCATGCCCAATTCTGCATAAGCCTTGGTCGCTTCTTCAAGCTTGCTCTTGGCTGCATTGGCCGTGTCGACATCTTTGATCGATCCGAGAATGTCGGCGATTCCATCGAACGAGCCGGAGAGCTTGGTCTTCAGATCGTCGATGCGGATACCACCTGGGAGTTCGAGCTTTGGCAACTCTGGCAAAGCTGGAACAGGAGTATCCACATTTGCGGTCTTTGGAGTGACAACACCGGGGGTCGCAGTTGTTTTGACTGGTTCAGCCTTCTTTCCACCACCGAAGAGACCGAAATTCCAGGCCAAGAATCCGAGGGCTGCCAATGCCAAGAGGGGCAAAAGCCAACCGAGGGGATTCGATGCTGGAGCAGCTTGGGTTACGGTGCGCTGAGCGGTTTGCGTCGCAGTGCGTGCAGCACCCGATACAGCATCGCTAGCAGCCTTGCCCAAATCAGCCAATCCCATCACGCCCTTGAGTTCGTTAGGAAGAGCACTGCTGAGGAAGTTGTTCTGACCGCCCAAGAGATTGGTCAAAACGCCTGGATCAAACCCTCCTGCAGACTTGGCTTGCTTGCCAACAACACCCATAACGATCGGTGCCAAAGATCCAAGCAGTCCGAGAACTGACTTGTCGCCAAGACCCAAAAGCTTCATCAAAACAGAAACGATGCTGGCTTGGGACGAACCCAAGAGCATTGGCAAAAGGGAGGTGCCCATACCCAAAAGCTTGGAGCTTGCACCACCGGAGACCAAGCTGCCGAGATTATCCAAAATGGATGGCTCAGCATCTTGCTTCTTGAAAATATTCGAAAGCTCCGACGCACCTGTTGGGGTCGATGCTTTTTTCATCAGTCCACCGAGCAACACTGGAATTGCGGCTTCGATCGCCGAATTCGTCTTGCTCTTTTCCAATCCAACTGCCGAGCCAATTTGATCAGCGACACCGCTGGTATTGATCGCAGTTTTGACCAAGTCCATCAGATTGATTGCCATACTCAAAACTTTCTATTTGTCTGAAGAGGAACAGAAACCCAGAACGCCTTTCGGCTACGTCGACTAATATGCAGGATTTGCGAACTTTTGGCAGTCCTTAAGCCAAGAATACCGACAAATATTCATAAATTTTCTAATGTGTAAACTCTGCCGGATTCACACTTTGGGTAGATCTCGGTGGTGTAGTTTTACTTGCCTTGCATTCCACCGAGACTGGGCTTATTTCGACCCGACCAATTCGAACCAGTCTCGGCTTCGCTGGAATTGCTCCGGACCAAAAACGTGACCTTGACCATGGTTCCAAAGGGCTAATCCCATGCGATTTCTTGGGTTTGTCGGGGTTTTTCCGTCAACACCGAAATGGACAAAGTTCCAGAATGGTAACGCTTGGCGCATCACCCTCAGGCTCTGGGTGCCGTCGGCGGCCCCCGGCCCTCGCTGTCCACCCATCACCAAGAGGGGTCTTGGAGCAATCAAAGCAAGAAGTTCCTGGTGCCCCCAGTCGCGGCCTTCGAGCCTGGGGTCAGGCCCCAAATACCAAGGAGCTTCCCAGTTGGTGGACTTTAAATCCACTCCTCCCTCGCTGGCCACTCCAGCGATGATTCGCTCGTCGCTGGCCATGAGGTAAAGCACTTCTTTAGCCCCGAGGGAATGACCAACCGCAAAAACTCTTTGAGAGTCCAATTGAGGGATCGACATCAGAACGTCCAGTGCCCGCCGTGCATCGTAAACCATCTTGGCTATCCCACGAGCCGTGGGGTGCAACTGGCGATGCTGTGCGACCGCTTGATCAAAGCTCTGGGTGTCTTGCCACAAAAAACATTTTGGACAGACCACGATATAGCCAAGCTTTGCAAACTCAAAACCTGTGGCTCTAGGTCCCTGCGCTTCGACCCCAGCGATCTCATCGATAGTCATCGAGTTGGTCGGATGAAGAGCAATCATTCCAGGCCGTTTATCGGTGGGCTTGAGTCCCTCTGGAATCAGAAGGTAGATGTCTAGCGCGACGCTTGACTCGATTTTGATTCGGTACTTTTTTCGAACGACTCCATCAACAAGATCCTCCGACACCAGTTCCATATCGGGCGGTGTACCTACTGGAGGCATAGGCCCAAGGAGTTTCTCGAATCGCTGCTTGATCTTGGATCTAGATTGTTCCCAATCGGCCAAAGATCGAATGTCGAATTCGTCCTGGATGCCATCTTCATCTTCCAATCGTTGGATCTTTTCGATCCAATCAGCCCGGGTATGTTGCTCGCTAAAGCGAGGCATCCTGCCGGGATGTTCGACGCGGAATCGCACCAAACGACCATGTTCGACTTCGGTAACGCAAACAGTCTTGCCATCGCTCCCCCCGAAACAAATATTGCTTGGCCTTGATCCCAACACATCGATCTCTCGCAAAATCTCTGCTTCGGGGCTCAGCACGACGACGGTTCCTTTACCATAACGGGTTACATAGAGGTTCCCTTGTTGGTCGTAACGCATACCATCGAATCCATGGTCTGCGAACTCTTTCCATAAGGTCTTTTGGCCTAGACTTCCATCGGCTCTAATCTCGAATCGCCAGATCTTGCGCTGGGTCGATTCATTGACTGCCAAGTACCTTCCGTCTGGGCTGACATCGATGCCGTTGGTCGTTCCCATACCATCGGCGACAATTTTCGCGACTCCCTGGCGATCGATTTTCCACACGCGACCTGTTCCATCGCCCCAATTGGGATCGCTCGCATAGATTGTCCCATCCTCTGCGATCGCTAAATCGTTGGGCTGGTTCATCGCAGGCTCATGGCATACAAGCGATGGTAAGCCCGTTACTCGATCGATCCGCCATATTTTGTGCTCGACATAATCGGCAACTAACAAATCTCCTTGGCTATCGAAAACGATTCCGTTTCCAGTACCTCGATCCGGCAGGTTGGCCCAAAGACTCCCGTTACCCCAACGATCGACCTTGCCAATGGTTTGCTGCTTGAGAAAATTCACCGCATATACATTTCCTTGGGAATCGCTCGCTGGCCCTTCGATCCCCTCGGTGAAGGCATGATCGAGTGTCAGAGGCAATGGATAATAGACTTGCTCTTTGAGATCTGATTGATAGATATCCCATGCAAGCTTGCGCTGATCGGTACGCTGCATCGCCTCGCGAGCTAACGCCTGATTTCCTAGTGCGAGTTTGGTGTAAGCCGCCAATAACGGTTCCATCATTCCAGGATGCTCGATATCGCTCAGCCCACTAACGGCACCCATCTGAAGCTCTTCTTGGATCGCAGGATCCGTGGTCTTGTCATCCAAAAATGGAGTGATCTTGGTCAAGGCTTGCTCGGCAGGTAACATTGCCAAGACGCGTATTGCATCGTACCGAGTTCCAGCGGGAATCTTTGCATCGTAAGCGTCGGATTTGGATAACTCCAAGGCCCGCTCCCAACGGGGCTTCCAAGCCGGATGTTCGGAGATAAGTTTCTCAAGTTCAACTTTAGGCCAGAGTTTTTCCAAGCCCAGGCCGTTGATGATCGCGCCTCCGAGAACCACAGATTGCCAATCCCTCATCTTCCCGGAAGCACTGGGTAAGGCCAGTTCGACAAGTTCGGGTAAGACTTGGTCTTTCGTGGCCGGATCTCGCACCGCTAAAATCGCAACTCTCCAAATCGATGGAATGCGCTGATACTCCAAATCCGTGTCTTTGGCGCGCTGCTCGTAGGGCACCAAATCTTTGGTCCACTGGATGATCAGCTCTTTAGCCGATGATTTGTTCTTTGAGATGAGACTCTCGCGCTTATCCGGATCGCTTTGGCCGAGAATCTCGGCCGCGATGTCTTTGATGGAATCCGCAGATAACTTGGAAGCCTCTTGAGCTTGAAGTACCGGAGGGAACCAAGCTATGAGTGCCGGGATAAAGAATCCGAGCACCCAACGAAAGCAAGCCCTAGGCGGGAAGAATGTGGCGTTCAATTCAAGTGCCCTCTGAGTCGATGGACTTACCGAGCCGATGGATTTACTTCGAGGAGCCTTAACCAAAAGGCTCAGTTGGTCTTTTGTTCCAGCAAACGAGCGAGTCGATGGAAATCGCTGGTGCGTTCGATGAATCTCACACGAGTGACCAACGTGGCCGGGTCGACGAGCTGTTCGAAGGGGACGAACGACATATCGAACTGACCACCTACGGAGATCATCACGCCGTTTAGCTTCTGTTCGATCAGGGCTTGATAAGCACCGATACCGATTTGAGAGCCTAGCATGACGTCGAATGCCGTTGGTACGCAACATCGGGATTCATAACCCATCTGCAGACCGTTGACCTTGCGGGTTTTTCCGGTCGCCTTTTTGTAAGCTTCCGCGAGGGATTTCGCGACGATTTTTCCTATGTCGGCGTTGGCGACTGCCAAGTGCCCAAAATCATCGCGAGGGATACCTGCCAAATAGGATTCAGGAAGGTATTCCGCGAGGCCTTCGGCGATGACGATCACGCCGTAGTTGCGACCGAGTTTCTCTCTGGCGAGCATCATCGAAACCATTTTTGCAAGAATCGCTTCCATGTTCATGATCTTGCGAGTGAGTTTGGTTCCATTGTCGTCGATCGTTTCGGTGGTTTCCATTTCTCCGATGATGTCTTCGACGCTCAAGACCATGCAAGCATCGCCGGCGATGGCCGCACCGTAGGCGAGCCAGCCAGCCGATCTGCCCATCGCTTCTGCGATGTAATAGGCTTGGGAAGCGGCACCATCGCGGTTGAGATTTCGAATTTCATTGGCCAACACCTCTGCGGAGCTAAAATAGCCGAAGGTAAAATCGATTCCCGAGTAGTCGTTATCGATCGTCTTGGGCAAATGGATCACCGGCATGCGTTTCTCGCTTGCTGGCAGCGTCTCTTGAAATAGCTTCATCTTGTTAGCGGTCTTGAGCGTATCGTCCCCACCAATACTCACCAGCGCATCGACATCCAACGATCGAAGGGCTTGGTAGCATCGCCGTAGGGGTGCTGTTTTCTCGGCATCCTTCAAGTCCGCTGGGCCTTTGACAATTTTTCCAGGGTTTGCCCGAGCCGTCCCGATGCGAATCCCGGCTTCGGTTCTCATAAACTCAAGCGACTCGAGCGTGAATCGCAAATAGTGCTTTCCTTCGACCAAAGGTTTCGCAGGATCGAAATCGATCAGATGCGAGTACCCGTGCTTGATCCCGATGACCTCGACACCGGCTTGCAAAAGCGAGAAGGCAGCCGAGGAGATTACGGCATTGGCTGCAGGTGCTGGACCGCCGGAAAACAAAATCGCTACACGCTTGATATTGCTCATGATCACTGGTGGAGTGTGAAAGGAGTGAAGTTTATAAATCTTTTAAATAAACAGGTTCTTTGATTCATCGATCGATCGGGCAAATACCGGGATTCCTGCTTAGTCGAAGACGATCGAACTGATTCGATTCAGGCGTTTCGAGTACGAGCACGAAACCAAATTGTTTGAGCCACTATTTTTGGATGGAATAGCTAGACTTAGTAAGTCTTGAGCATGATGTTTTTGAACTGCACTTTCATCGGTGGGCCGGCGTGCAATTGCAGCGCCAAGACACCTTCGGCAGCGCTCTTGGCCGACTCGGAATCTTGAACTTCAGACATCAATTGATCGTTGATGAAGTGTTGCAAGACATGGCCTTTGGCGACGATCTTGTAGCGGTTCCAGTCTTCCCACTTGATCTGAGACAGCAGAGCATCGGCATCTCCTGCCGACCCGACCCGGCTCTTTTTGCCTTGGGCATCGACAGCGACGATCTCTCCTCGTTCGGCCATAATCCCTCGGCCTCGCTCTTCGTAGTTGATCCCCATGTAACGCTTGTTTGCATCGATATCGGCTTGATATCCGCCGACAACAAACTTGTCCTTATCGAACAGCTTGCTTCGGTATTGGATACCCGAGTTGCCACCGAGGATCTTGAATTCGAGGGTCAGTTCAAAATCCTTTACAGGTTTCTCGTAGACCAGGAACGTGTTCTGGGCGATGGGAGCATCGGCTTTGTTTTCTCCGGTGATCGCCCCGTCTTGGACGCTCCAGTTGGTCAAGCCCGACCAGCCTTGCAACGTCTTACCGTCGAAGAGGCTCACGCTTGCTGGGTCGGCTTTTTTGTCTTGTGCAAGCGTCGATCCGCAGGCAAGGCTGATTGAAAAACTGGCCAAAGCGGCCAGCCAAAGGGTCTTGAGAGTGTTTTTCATGTTGGATTAATCCTTGGAACGTAAGAGGGTGAAGCGAACTTTGGTGGCTCGATCGTCAGAGACCGCCAATACTTTAGCAGTTGCACCGGGCAACTCAATGATATCCCCAGCGACCAGCAGTCTTTCGGCGTAATGAACTAAAAGGCCCGCGACGGTGTCGACATCTGCCTCCTCGAACTTGATTCCCAAGCGATTTTCAACGACTTGGACGCTCGTCGAACCGAGCACGAGGTAGGCTTCAGGGCCATCGGGAACAATGTCAGGTTCTTCTACGTCGAATTCGTCGGCCACTTCTCCGATGATTTGCTCGAGCACATTCTCGAGCGTGACCATGCCGATGATCGTCCCATACTCGTCGACGACAAACGCCATGTGCTGATGGGTGACTTGGAAATGCCTTAGCAATTTGCTGATAGGCATGTTCTCGGGCACTTTTTTTGGTGGACGAGAGAGTGTTTTCCAGTCAAACCCTTTCTGGACGTTGGAGCCTGCCAAGTCCTTGACGTGCAGAACTCCGACGACTTCATCGAGCGAACTTTCGCACAGGGGATAGCGGGTGTGTTTGGTTCTTCGAATCATCGCCAAGACCGATTCGGTGTCTTCTTTGATGTCGACAAAGTCGATGTCTTTTCGGGCCACCATGATACGACGGCATACCAAGTCGTCGAACTCGAAGACCGCATTGATCAAGCTGTGTTCGCTGCGGGTCAAATTTCCGTGGACATGAGCTTCCCTCAAAAGCGCTCGAATCTCTTCTTCGGTATAAGGAATCGAGCTTTTGGATTTTTCGTCGGCTCCAAGGAGCTTCAAAATCGCATCGGTCGTAACACTCAAGATGAACATCAAGGGGTAGGTCAGCAGATAGAAGATCTTAAGCGGTAAGGCGCACGCCAGGAGCATCGGTTCGGGGTTGCGAATCGCAAAGACCTTGGGCGCCTGCTCGCCGATGACCAAATGCAAGGCTGTTACGACCGTAAAGGAGATCGCAAAGGCGACCGCGTGCAAGACCGCCTCGGATGCCACTCCGAGTTTCTCTAGCAACGGGCTGATCAGATGGGCCACGGCCGGTTCGCCGATGGCACCCAAGGCCAGACTGGCCATGGTGATCCCTAGCTGGCAAGCCGACAGGGAGTGTTCAAGACGCTGCGCAAGCCACTTGGCGGTCTTTGCGAACAATCGGCCTTGTATAACCATCTGCTCGATGCGACTGATGCGTATTTTAACCAGTGCAAATTCAGCAGCGACAAAGAATCCATTGACAATCACCAGCACGAGGGCCGTGAGGATCCTGACAAGATCCGTGAATTGAGACATCGGTTTTGAAAAAGTCTCCGAGAGGCTCGAAACCAAACAGGCGTCGTATTGTAGCCTATTGGAGGGAACTTTGGGGGAAATCCACCAGGAAATCACCTAACGGGCTTGGCGGATCTGGGCTTTGTAGGCTCGGGCCTGCTCAAGCAAATATTCCCAATCCAAAGCGGGCCCGGGATCGGATTTGTTTCCTTGCACATGGTAATGCCCCATGAGTCCGCTGAACGAAGCCCATTGTTCGTCGGTGAGCGTTTGTTCCAAGAGTTTACCGTCTGGCATCCTGGGAACTTCGAGCTGAATTTTTGGAAAAATGTCCGATAGAGCCGCCGTGAGCTTACTCAGCGCCGCATACTGCTCGGGAGTGTAGTCGTACTGAACATAGGTCGTATCCCCAACCTTACCCGTGACTATCTCCGGGCGGCGCGGTCGGAGTTTGCGTTCTGCGAAGCGATCGACGCCTCGTATCTTCGGCGGAAAAATCAAATACGGTCCTTGTTCGTCTTTGGCATACCACTGGTCGAGCGGATTGTTTTCGTTTTGGCGATAAGCACCGATGTTGGCGATCTCGATCCCGATGCTTCGATCATTGCTCTTGGTAGCGTGCCAAGCACGTTCTTTGAGATCCAGCGTCTGATAGATTGTCCCATCGGCATCGAGCATAAAATGGACGCTCAGTCCGCGAATATCGTGCAAAATGAAAAAGCACTGAGAGCTTGTTCCGCAGACATCAAAATGCAATACGAACTGATCGACCCTGTCTTGCAACATCTCCAGAGTCCAGCCGCCTGAGCGGAGTTGCTCGAGTTCTTGAGGTGTGTAGAGCGTCTGAGCTTGTGATCCAAAACGCAGTCCGTAACGATCGGGACTGGTCTCCTGAGGTTTCGTCACAAAATTGATCTTGCCGGCCTGCATCTCTTCGACGGTGCTTTTCCAGTCCCGTTTTTCGAACGGACTGAAATGCCGAGTGGTTCGATAAGCGTCAAAGCCACCGGGATCCAACCACAGCTTGACGGGTGTTCCAATCCGATACAACTGGCCGCAAACCATGATCTCATCGCCATGGCGTTTTTGAAAACCCAACGGCCCATCGCTGGGCGATTGCTGGGCTTGGACATGGACAATCGATAGAACGCTGAGCAAGTAGCTCAGGACGACAAACCACCGGTTGGTCTTCATGGAATAGATCCAATTAAAGAGTGACTGCTGAAGGAAATCATTTGAAAAGTGCCGCAGGATCGGTGCGCCATAATTTACGTACCGCCAAGAGTCCGCTGAGGATACTCATGACCAGTGTCAGGCATCCGACGATCAGCACGCGTTCGGGCTGCAATCGCATCACAAGACCTGTCCACTGCGATAACCATTGGTACAGAAACCAACTGACGATCCAACCCGGTAGGAATCCACTCATGCACAGATAGAACGCTTGGGCTAACACGAATCTCAAAAAGTATCCAGGTCCATAGCCCATCGCTTTGAGAGTTGCGTACTCGGGTAAATGGTCTTGGATGTCGGTAAATAGGATCTGATAACAGATGATCACTCCGATGAACATCCCCATGATCGTACCGATCGAAAAGATGATTCCAATGGGGGTATTACGGGCCCAAAAACTGATTTCGCGATCGACGAGCTCTTTGTGTGTGAAAACCTCGATGCCACTACCGAGTCGTGATTGCAAACCTTGACGGACTTGATCGATTTGTGCATCTGGCTCGATTCGCACCAATCCTAAATCCACTGCTGCCAAAGGTTGCCCTCGCCCGTTGCGATTCGGAAAGTAACGCTCGACTCCAGCTTCGCTGACGATCAATGTACCATCGTAGACAAAGTCCGTTCCGATCGTTACCCAGTCGTGGAGCTTGATGGTTTGTCCGGAAAGCTCGACGCTCTGGGCCCGAAGCTTATCGAGGTTTTTCTTCTCGAAGCCATAGTTTGCCTTGCTGCGGCGATCGACCAAGGCAAACCTCGAATCGGTCAGTTCCTCGCAAGCTTGATTCATGCTCTGGTCGACAAACGGCCTGGCTTCGATAGGAACCCCCAGGACTCGAATCGAACGCGACACGTGCCCCTGAACCCTCGCGACGGCCAAGGAACGATCCATATAGAGCGGGACGACTTGAGATACTCCCGAAACCCCCTTGGCACGATCGATCAACCCGTAATCGAAACGCTGTTCGCTCGGAACGGTGTAGCGAGCCGGACTCAGGACGACCAAGTCGGCTTTGAGGAGTCTGAGAACCTCCACAGCGCTATCAAAGAGTCCGTAAAGAAACCCGATTTGAGTAAACATCAGCACGACCGCAAAACCGATCCCCAGGGCGTTGAGGAGCATGCGTCCAAGATTCGATGTGACATTCAACCAGGCCAGTGGAGTTTGCATCGTCGCGATTTGGTTTGATTAGAACAACGAAGCAGGTTCGGCACGCCAAAGACGAAACATCGCCATGATCCCCGAGACGCTACACATGGCAAAAGCCATGAGCAAAACCCCGACAATACGCTCCCAAGTCATCGCCGTGGGGATCTTGGATAACCCTGCGGTTAACTCGTAAAGCAAATAGCTTACTACCGCCGCAGGCAGATAACTCAGGAGCCCCAAGAGCCACGATTGCATCAGCACGATACGAGCAAGCGACACGTGCGAGTAACCCATCGCCTTGAGCGTCGCATACTCAGGCAATCGATTCGACACGTCGTTGGCCAAAATCATATAGACGATCGCTGCTCCAATGATCAGCGATAGGACTACCCCCATGGTAAAGATCATCCCAATGGGAGTCTCTCTGAGCCATCGAGCCCGCTCCCAGTCAAGTTGCTCTCTCATCGTCAGGACCTGCACCTCCTGCAAACATCGAGGATCTCGCTTTTCGAGCCACTCGATGAGCGATAGCTTGGCTTGCTGTGGATCTATCCCAGGTTGCAAACGAACCAGACCCAGCGAAACTCTCTGGCGAGTGTCTACTCCTGACCGCAGCGAATAACCGACGTCGCTCAGCAACACGGCTCCGTTGGTTGCAAGCCCAGTGCCCAATTGAAAGTGGCCTGCGATATGGGTCAACCGATTTCCAAGCTCAAGAGGGCTTCCGATGTCGATGTCTGAAAACTGCTTGCAGTTGCCCGGACCATACTCAGGCCTTGTAGCCCGATCGACCAACAGTGCATCGGGGTTCTTGAGTTTGTCGAGCTGATCTTGGATCTCCGGAACATCGAATACCGGATGATCGACCTCCATGGCCATCATCCCTACGGTTCGAAACGAACCATCCGGAGGTGCTTTGGTACACTCCGATGGTCTTGGCGGATTTTGCCAACGCATGAGCATGATGAAGAAAGGATCGACCCTCTGTACCATGGGGTGGCCTTGCACCATTCTCATCCAACCCCGATCAAACATTCGCGGTTCATACAGATGGACATAATCGCAAGACCTTAGAACAAGATCTCCTTGGAGCTTTCCATAGACGATGTTGGCCGTGTTGGCGACTGCCCCTCGAAAACCCAATTGCATGAATATCAGCAGCAGAGCGAAAGAAACACCGAGCACACAAGCCAGCGTCCGAGCCGGTTGGGAAAGCAGGTTCAGAAGTGCGACGGGTGTTCGCCTCCAGTGACTCCCGAGTGTTTGCATCGATATGGCTCAAAGGAGTTTGATCATCGGTTCATTCCCCAGTGTCATTTCTGAGTATCATTTGTTTGAGGGGGCTGCAGCGTTCGGTAGACCCAATCCTTGACGGCTACCTTGGATTGATAAGAGCAGTAACCCAGTGGACGCGAACGCATCACTTCGGCTCTTACCGAAAACTTGCGCTCACCGCGTGGGACTTCGAGGATCTGTTCATCGTCGATCCAAACGGTAATGTTCTTGGCATCGACTCGAACTTTGAATTTGTACCATTGTCCGTTTTTAAAGTTCTTAAAGCTAGCCGTTTCGTTTTCGCTCGCGTCGTTGCCATCGATGCTGCTGATACCAACCAGACCACCACCCCAGCCACCGACGATCAACGAGCAATGCTCTTTGCCTACGGGGAAGGTGATACCGACGAAAAAGTCCGAGCCATCGATGCGCTGAGCCGACCACTGCATCTCATAATTCTCGGTAGGAAAATCCTTGCCGAGTTTGGTGATTCCGGTCAAAGGCCCGCCAGGCATGAGCAGCAAAGTGCCCTCTTTGATCTCGACTGGTCCCTCGCCACCAAAGTTGGTGCTTTCCCAGCCTTCGAGTCCTGAGGCGGGCAAGAGATTCTTCCACTGGGCTTTGGGGTCTTCTTGTTTGGACTCCGCTTTAGCCTGGGCCTTGGTTTCCTGCGCACGAAGCGAGCCGGTAAGGTCAACGTTCAAGCTCAGGATCGACACAAGGGTGCAAAGTTCGAGAAAGACGAATCGCTGGAGTTTCATGGTTGATGCTGGATTGCTAGGCTTAGGTTCTTTCGTTGGAATCCTTGACATCCGATAGTGTACATCAAACCCATCAGATGTGGGCAAGATGGGGCAAAACCGAAGTGACCGCCGCAGGCGGAAGTAGTGTCGGTGATTTCTCCGAAATCACCGCTCGGGAATCAGAATGATCGTAAATTTTCGAGAGGCTTCAGCCCACGGCCGCCTAGCGGCGGTGCGATTTGGACTGCATTGACGGGATTGACAAGATTGACTGCATTGACGGCGGACAGAACTGACATCGTTGACGTTGTTGACGGCGGCGTTTGACATTATTGACATCATCCGCCAATGAGGTCAATCTCGTCAATCTTGTCCGCAAGTCAATACCGTCAATGCCGTCAATAAGGTCAATGCCGTCCAAGCCCCTTGCGACCGCCATTGGCGGACGTAGTGTGGGTGATTTCTCCGAAATCACCGCTCGGGAATCAGAGTGATCGTAAATTTTCGAGAGGCTTCAGCCCACGGCCGCCTAGCGGCGGTGCGATTTGGACTGCATTGACGGGATTGACAAGATTGACTGCA
>Ga0315904_10005768_pt1 | contig 17103 bp, 17 predicted proteins | sample LakEriMetagenome_6_FD_203529 | JGI IMG/M metagenome (GOLD analysis project Ga0315904, IMG submission 203529) | Freshwater fungal communities from buoy surface, Lake Erie, Ohio, United States - Buoy 12 MA120 | ecosystem: Environmental > Aquatic > Freshwater > Lake | place: USA: Lake Erie, Ohio...
TGGTGATCACCTTGTTGTCAAGCACCGAGTCAACCTCTAGGCTATCGGTGTAGGTGGAAAGGTTGACAGTGCAACGGGTATCCCCGAAGTCGTACCTACAAAAGGGGCTAGTAACTTGGCTTTGCTTTTGGTTCAGGTATTGGGTTAACGATCGCATTTCTAACACAAAACCCCGATCCGTTGTCAAGGTCTTGCCTAAAGTTCCCTCAAGCAGCAAGACTGCCTTGTCGTCATCCAGACTTGTTGGCAAGTCCAAATAGTCGACAAGAAAAAGCTTGAGGCTTGCTAAATCATAGACACCTGAGATTAAATCCTCTTCCTCTAAATCCAAAGAAAAAAAGCCAGAGAGTGAAAGGTTGTTCACTTCTAGCTTTGTTGAGGATTCCGAAGCGGTTGGGACAATTCCCGAGTTAGCTAGGTAGCTAATTCCGTCAATAAATAGGGTTCTATCGAGACTCGTAAACCCTTGCTCTATCCCATCCTTGCGGGTTAGGTGCCAACAATAGCACAGGGTCGTTGCGTTGCTGAGTAGGGAGTTTAATAGCTCCTCGTTTAATATCCTCATGGGACTCCTTTCTGGCTATATTTATTGTATCCGTTAGGGTAACAATGAATACGCTGAAAGCAATTGAATTTAAAGCTATAAATCCAATAAAAGCGCAGGGGACGATCCAATCTCGATACGGTCTTGGCATGGGGTTGCTCATGAAACTCCTAGTTATTAGTCAGGGTATTTTTAAGAATTTATGGGTTTTTTTCGAGTGACCTAATCCTCTCTTCTAATTTGTCTAGTTGGATTTGAAGCCGATCCACATCCTCTAAACTTTGTTCTAGCTTAGTTAGTCGATTTTCCTGTGGAACAAATAATTGCTGAATCGTCACATAGATAGTCAGCAATCCCCCCACAACTGCGATAAAGGTTACTAAAAACCCTATCGGGATATAAGTGTCAGATGCCCGTCTCGGTGGTTCGTTGTTGTTAGTCATAAAGCTAAAGCCCTCCCTTTTCTTAATATTAAATCCTTGACATAGCTCTACGGATGCTCTCGGCCGCCTGTTTTCCTAGTTGGTGCTCAGACCGGTTAAAGCCACCCGTGTCAGGAGTTGATACATTCAAGTTGACCACCGCAGTTCTATTGCCTTCACGCTGTTGGGGGCGAGAGTTAACGTCTGAGAGGCTTACCTGCGGTATCCTTCCAGAGTTGAGGTTATCTAGCAAGTGAGTGCCGTAATCTCGCACCGCCGCCGCCCTCACCACGTACTCCCCATTAGAAAGTAGGGCGGGGATGCTGTCACTTGTGCCAGTGCCTGGACCACGGATAAGTCCCCCACTAGCTGCGGCGACTACCCCCGGGGTAGACGGGAAACCTGAGAAAGTGCTACCCGGTGCCGAGCTAGAAACCGCCCCACCCCCTGCACCTGCTAGGGCGCGGTAGATGGCAAGGGCAATAAATTGGATTATCATCTGCGCGATCATAGCCAAGATTTGCTTGCCAAACTTCTCAAACGCCTCACCTGCGCTCTCAGAGCCTGTTATCCAATTGTTAAAAAATCCCCCTACCCCGTTAAGCCCAACGTCTGCTAAGGTTTCCCCGAAGTCTTTAAATTGAGAGTCAATGTCCTCAATGTTGAGTTTGTTGATCGCGTCTGCTTGCTCTAGCAGCTTATCCCTGAAGGGGGCGTTATCGGAGTAACGTTGCTCAATATCAAATTTTTCTTGCTCAAATCTGAGGTTTTCCTCCTCAATAGCGCTCTCTTGTCGAATTTGATCGGCGGCGAAGTTCATCCCAAACCTGTCTAACCTACGGGCTTGCCCTTCTCTTGCTTCGCTCCGAAGCCCTAGCTCTGCTTGCCGTCTATCCAAATCTTCCTGCCGCCGTTGACCCCGTACCTGCCCTAGGGTCTGGTCGGTTTCCTGTTGCCGTAGCCTGTTCAGTTCGTTGTACTTCTCGGTTAGTCGGTCTAGCTGCTCCTCTTCGGGGTCGGTGGCTTGCCCGAAAGCTTGCTTAAATTCGATCAGGTCTAGGAGAGCTTCCCTTGCGCTGTCTATGGCTTCGCCGTAATCGGAGTATCTTTCCTCAATCTCCGCTAAAGCTTGCCCCTCTAGGTCGGTTTGGTCTAGGTTCAGGCGTGCCGACTCTAGTAGGATGTCTAGTTCCTCTACCTGTTCTTGGTAGGCGGTGGTCTTTTCCTCGATAGCCGTGGTTAGGTCACTTGCCGCTATCTGCTCCTCTAGTTGTCGTGTCTGCTCTAGCTGTTGCTTCCTCTGCTCTAGTAGCTGTATCTCGGCTGTTATATCCCGCCCCGTGGTCAGTTCTCCAGAGAGTTTTTGCTCCCTTTCTAGTTGAAGGTTGCTGATAGCCTGTTCTAGTTGCAGGGTTTCCCGAGTCGCCTCTAGTCGGGCTTCTAGGGCTTGTCGTTGGAATGCCCGAGCGTCACGCTCTCCCCCCTCTGGTAGTTGGGCGGTGGCAGCGTCAAACTCGTTGAGAGCGATCGCCTGTTGCTGCTCTAGTCGTTGTTGCTCTAAGCCCTGCTCCTGCCTCCTGCGTTCGTTAGCCCGTGCTAGGGCTTCGGCTGCGGTGCGGTGCGCTTGATTGGCAGAAATAATCTGAGTCTCTATCCCGAAGTTCTCTGATAGTTGCTGCTTCTTCTCCCTGAGCAGTGTTATCTCTGCGCTAATGTCGCGGCTCGTGGTTTCCCTTCCTGCCTTAAGGTCGGCTTCTTTGCGGCTGCGCTCTTCTAGCAGTTGGTTTAGGGTTTGGTCTATCTGTAGGGTTTCTCGCCTTAGAGCCTGTTGCCGGGTTATCTCGGTTCGTTGTGTTTCTCGCTCATCCCGTTCGGCGGGTGGCAGCTTCGCCGTGGCTAAATCGAAGTTGAGCAGTTCCCTTTTCTGCCTTGCATCTAGCCCTTGTCGTTCGGCATCTTGTCGCTGTCTAGTTTGGTCATCTTGCCTTTTTCTGGCTTCCTCAATAACGCTCGATTCTTCCTTAGACCGTGCGGCAAAATCCGTGGGCTGCCCCTTAATCTGGCTCAGGGCATAACCCAAAATTCCTGATTCCCTGATCCGTTTTCCGCCGCCGCCGCTCTCGTGTAGTCCGTGCCAGTCAACAATAGGAATTTGCTTTTGCAGGTAGTCTAGAAGTTGCTTTTCAGTCTGGACAACCCCATCCTGAATTGCCTTTTCTAGCTCTCGGGGGTTAAACTTGCCTTTGCCGCTAGGGAGGTTAACCTGTCCCGTGAGCATTGCCCCGAGGAGGTTGGAGTAGGATTCGGATGAGGCTGTCTGGGCAGAAAAATATTTCTGATTGAACTGGGCAAAGCCCTGCATATTGTTCCCTGCCCCACCGCGAAAACTGAAGAGGTCGGCATTAGTACCCTGTTTGAGGTATTGGGGTCCCGCCTCCCCTGCGGCGATAATCAGGGCGACCATCCTAGCCGTTACATCCTCAAACTGTTTGGTTTTTTGTAGGGTGGAGTCTAGCTCGGTCAGTCGGGCAAAGTTGGGCGATAATTCCGCCGTTGCCTTGGCTGCCGTGGCTGAAGTCTTGCCTAGCGTTGCCGTTGTCTTATCAACAGCATTGGCGAACTTGTCTAGGTGCAAAAGTTGAATTATTTCGCCCGTGGGCAGGGTTATTTCTAGGTAGTTCCCTGCCGCGCCCCCCTTAGCCGCAGGGACTTGATTAAATCCTTTTGCCTGTCCCCTAAACTCAATCGGAGTGCCTTGGGCAAAACCAAAATCATAGGCAGGGTGCATCTTGCGAGTGCCTGATATAGGATGGATTCTCTCGCCGTATCCAGAGGTTATTGTCCCTTTTTGCTCTGCCAAAGATTTGCCATTGACGTAGATCATCTGTAGTAGTTCGTCTAGTCTAGACTGGGACAACCGCTCTCCCGTAGCCGTCTTCCCTCTAACGTCTAAATGCGGTCCCGTAGAGCCGCCGGTATTGCCAACGTAGCCCACGACCTGCCCAGAGGTGGCTTTTTTAGACTCTGCTACAACGTTTTTCTGTTGCAGTCGCTCTACTTCCTGTCTAACAACAGCCTGAGTTATCGCCGCTACTTTGTTAGGGTCAAATCTGTCTAAGAAAGGAGCTTTGTTGATTTCCTGTCTTATCTCCCCTGAAACGCGGTTAACGTCCTCTTGTGTTCCCCCCGCGTCTAGAATCGGTTTGGTTACCTGCCCCGCCCCGATTTCCTGCCCGATAACCCTAACCACGTCCCCAATGGCTCTCCACCCTTCTAGAGCGGTGTTGATCAGCTTGACAAACTCGCCCATCACAGAGACAAGCACTCGAAGATTCTTAATCGTCTCCTCGATGGCTGTAGGATTTTCCTGCAAAAACTCTAGAATCTGCTTGGCAGTAGTAGCCACGGCTTTAGCGGCGACTTGCACCCCGTTTTTCAATTGGTCAGCTAATGCCTTGGCAATCTGTGGATTTCCTTCTAAAAATCCCTTAAAGGCTTCGGCTTCCGTTTTGATGCTGGCGAATAAATCCTTTTGCTGTCCCAAAGGGTCAAGGATTCCCGTAGCTGAAGCGATAAGGGCATCTAGGGCGGGTTTGATAGCGTCAAAGAGGAGTACGTAAATTGCTTTGAGGGAATCCGTTAGGTTGCTGAGTTGTCCCTCAGTTGTTTTCGCCCGTTCCTCCATGCCCCCGAAAACTCCCTGCAATTCGGAGAAACTGAGCAGGGCTTGAAAGATGGCTTGTTGGGAAGCCTCAACGGTTTTGGTTATTCCCCTGAAAGTGAAAGAAACCTTACTTCCTGACTTTTCGGCTTGTATTCCGAACTCCTTGAGCCGTTCGTTTTCGCCCGAGGTTGCGTCTAGGATAGCCTCAACATATTGTCCTAATTGCTTTTGCTGACTTCCTGCCAAGTCGCCTATCTTGCGTAGTTCGGCTTCCGTGGGTTTAATCCCTCGGTTGGCAAGGGAAACGTAGGCTTGTGTGACCTGCTCTAGCTCAAAGGGTGTCTCTTTGGCGAACTTGGCGATTTTCTCATAGGCAGCGTTAGCTGCTTCGGCACTGCCTTCAATGGTTTTTAACTGGGCTTTGATATTCTCTGTGGCTATCCCTGCCGCAAAAACCGCGCTCTTTAAAGAGTTGACCCCGTTAGTTATTGTCCCTAGGAAATTTTGGACAGCACCCGTGGCTAGGTTTGCTAGGAAGTTGGCAAAGAAACCCGTGGTCAAGTTGGTTTGCTGCCCAAGGTCTGCCATCCCCTGCCCTGTCTGGTCTAGCTGCTTATCAAGGTCAGCAAGCCTTTTGGTTAGGGCAGCTTGGGCATTGGCTAAATCCTGCGTGCTGGCAACGCCCGAGGCTTCTAGAGCTTTAAAGGCACTGATAGCTTGGGCTTTAAGGTCCTCAATTTCCTTAGTCGATTTGACCCGAAGCTCCCTGTAGGCATTGCTAACCGCCGTCTTGACCCTTTTGGCTGCGGCTTCCTGAGCTTTTTGGGCATCAGCTAACTTGTTAGCATCCCCGCTTGTCGCCGCTTCCTGTGCCGCTTTTGCCGCTTCCTGTACCGCGTTTTGGGCATTTTGTAGAGCCTCGTCAAACGCTAAACCCACCCCCCGCATCGACTGGATCGCTTGCTGGTATCCCTCGGTCGTATATTTTATCGCTAGGGTGCGGCTTGCCATTGAATCGCTCCTGATATTTAATCAAATCCTTTTGATATTCCTTGATCTCCTTCGACCGCCCCTGCGCTCCTACCGCAGTGCTGGCAAGCGAAAACAACTGGTTTTCTGCCGTTAAATATTGCGCGGCCTCCAGAAATACTTTTAACTGACCTTTGCTGTAGTTCTGGACTTCCTCCCAACGGTGTCCTGCGGCGAGGAGACGGGTAACGAGGATTGCCCAACCTTCGATGCTGTTGTTATTGCTCCCGCTAGAGCCGTCGCTCCCTGCTGAAGTTTCCGGACGAAAAAATCCATATTGACCTCAAACATCTTAAAGAATAAGTCTAGGGCTAAATCGCCTTCTAGCTGGTCTAGCCAAGTCCTATCTCGATCAATGCAGAATAAGGCGAGGGTGGCAAGGTCGTCAACGGCTTCGTTTCCAAGCTCTAAGAGGGCAAGTACCCACGTCTCGGGGTCTTGGGCGAAAACCTCTAAATAGCGGTTGACAATTTCTAACACCGCCTTAAACTGCCCGAACTTAAAGGGCTTGACCGTGACGATTTCTTCCCCTAACACTAGGGTTCTTTCTGGGAACAAAATAGCTAAATCGTCCATTATCCACCTCCTAACAATCGGTTTACTTCGTCTGGCATCCTTGCGGCGAGGGCTTCCGCCGTATCGTAAAAACTAAGCTTTTTGGGCAAAGTTACGCTTTTCTGAATCTTATAAATCGGTAGGGTTGCCCCTGTCCTGTCAGTCACGGCGATAACCGTACCGTCACTAACGGGGATTACCTTGGCTCGGGCTTTAATCCTTGCCCACACCGCAGCCCACGGATTGCCCTTGCTAATCCTGCGGAATCCTAAAGCCTCACCCTTGGGCAGGAGGATTATTAGGTTAGTCTTGCCCGTAACGGTGGACCCTTCCTCAAAGACGTCCATAAAGGGAACTCCGAGCCTAACAACCTCGGCAAGCGGTAGACCGCCCCGGGGTTGTAGCTCCTTGACCTTGACGGCTCTTTGGAAAGAGCCGTTAGAGTTAACCCCCTTTTTGAACTTCCTTAGTTGTTTGCCGACCTCTCGCTTTAGGGCGGCTGCGGTAGAGCGCAAGACTGCCTTATTAGCAGCCTCTAGCCCTTTTAACTCAGACCGCATAAACTCCCTTGTAGCTCGGTTTTGGTCGGCAATGTTCAGCATATTAAGTCCCTAGGTAGCGTACTCGGAAGTAATTCCCCTCGGGACCTGCGTTGCTATAAAGCATATTTCCGTCTACCTCCATTTTGGATAGTTCGGTGTTGATCAACGCAAGTTCTTTTTGTGGGTCAAAAGTGACCTTATAAATGTCAATTACGACTGGCTTTGAACTATCAACCGTGTTAAGTCCGTCAAAACGTAACCAGTAGTTTTTCCGGCTTTGTGTAAAGCCAGTAACCTTGCTATGTCCCCCATAGGTGTAGGTACATAAACACGTAGCATCCTCGACTAGGTTAGTGTCGGTGGGATCTTCCTCAAAGGTGATCATTCCTGATTTGAGGTCAACCGAATAGTTGCCCGAAGCGGTGATCGTATTCGCACCGACTTCCAAGGAAGTAAATGCCGTGACGTTGATTTTAGAGAGTGGGACAGAATAGCCCAACTTAGCGATAATTTCCTCATCCGTAGCCGTTGCGCCTGATACGGTTGAATCTGTGCCGAACATTGCTAGGGATAAGTTTTTCTTAGAGAAGTCCTCTAGGGTTGTCATTAACTTGCCCGAAAGCACTTGGTCAATTATCAGATCAACCGAGCGATGGCCGGAGGTGCTTTCCCTGTGTTCGGTGGGTTCCGTTGCTAGTTGCAACTTGAGGTCAGGTACGTTTCCCACAAACCTGAAACCGCCGGTAATCTCATCATTAGCATCAAGGTTGGCAATGTAAACCTTTCCTTGTCCTCGAAAATAATAACTGGTCATAATATCCTCTTAAGCTGTTGTCCATTTTTCAGTGCGGAAGGTCACGAGTAGGTTAAGGGTGAGGCTTACGGCTTTTTTGCCCGCAGTCTGCCAGTCCTTAACTATCGCCCCCTCCTGCGCAAATTCGGTTTTAAGCGCGAGGGCATCCCACGTCGGATCTGCCCCGATTGCCTGAATCAAATCCTGTTCAAGCTGACATCCTAGCTCTAACAAATCTTCTCCGAATGCGATCGCCTGAACCTCTAACCCTAAAGCGTACTCGTGGTATTGGTTAACCTCTACGACCTCGCATGAGGTATCGCGGAAGTCAACGCCCGCCGTATCGTACTCGTGGTTAGTGTCTTGGGCATAGGTGGCGTTCTCGCCTATATCGGTTTGATAGCCGTTAGCTACCGTCACACCCTCTAGGGCGGTCAGGATAGCTGATAGGATGTCAAATTTCTTCATAGGCTTAGGATTAGGTCGGTTATCGCCCCGTCACCCTGTGGCTCTATTCCAACTATCTTATAGTCGGTTGTGCCAATGATCAGGGTATCGCCGTGGTGTAGCCCCGTGGTTTCTGAGGTAGGGCAGCAAAAGACAATTGAGCGTCCCTCAGACCCCATGCCCATAGCCAAGAACTCCTGATCCAATATTCCCTTAATAGAGGTGCTGCCCACCGTGGCAGTGGTGGCAAACTCGGCAGTATTAAAGAATAGGGTCAGATCTTCTCCGATCACTCCTCTACCTCTACCTCTACCTCATCCTTTACCTCTACCTCATCCTTTACCTCTACCTCATCCTTTACCTCTACGACTAGCTCTACGCTATTGCCGTGGTAGGCGGCTTTTTTGGGCGGGAGTTCGACAATGTCCCCCGCGCGGTATTCCTTGCCACGGTGATAAATCAATTGTTTGACTAGATAGTTGTTCATTCAGGTTTCTCCAGTTTAGGGGTTTTAGCAGCAGGGATTGGGACCATTTCCACCATGTGAGCACATGACAGCAACTGTTCAGGCGTTAGGTCTACTTCCGTTCCTGGGGGGTAGGTAGCCCCGTTAAGTAGCAAGTGAAAGTGTTGGCGGACTCGATATCTCATGATTCAGATCGGCAACAGTTGCCGTTTTAGGTGGTGACAATATCGGTGATCGCGGCAAAGCTTTGGGCATAGCGAACCGCAATATCAAGGGTTTGCATTACGCGAATGTCCACCGAACCTTTCGTATAGCCAGAGCCGAACGGGTTGGGGAGGATTTCCAACACACCCCACTCACCAATAATTAGATCCGACCAGTTGCCAAGGATCATGGCAGAAAGGTTAGAGCCAGAGCCTTTAGTCAAAGCCGAACTAACTTGATTTGTGACCATCAGAGGATACCCCATCAAGCTAGTGCCAGGGTCTTGCAGAATAAAATTCCCCTCAACACCCGAGGACTGTTTAGAGGTCGTCATCAGCTTTGCCTTGACCTTGGGATTGGTCATAAAGCGCATATTCGGAGTATCGGCGTTGTCTACCTCAATCTCCCGACAGAGATTAACAATGCTGTCCCAAGTGGGGGCCGCCCCGTTAGTCCCGAGAGCAACCGAGCCAATACCCGAGGTGTTCAAAATCCCTCTGGGTTGCCCATCGGCTGCGGTGCCAGCCAAGGCGGCGAGGTCAATAGCCAAAGCCATGATCCGAGCAAAATCGTTTCTGATGAATTGCTCAATAGCAATAGAGGGTTGGAGCAGCATTAAACGGCTGAACTGCGATAAAGCCCCCACGGTTTTCGGGGTCAGGGAGATTTGCCCAAAGGTCGCTTCACTTTGGGTCAGGGCTTCTGCTTCGTCTACCCAGTAGGTAGTCGCCGCGGTCGCCTGAGTAGGGATGGCAACGTTACCTTGCAAGCCAGAGAGCATCATCGCCCCTGCTTGGATGACCATCGTCTTGTTTCTTAGCAAGTCGATAAAGTTCTGGGCAAGTAGGTCAGTCTGGACTACGTTACCGCCCGTTCCTGCGGCACCGACTGCATAGGGGGCGCGGACTTGCAGGTCACGAACGGGGACGAAAAAACCTTTAGGGTCGCGTCCAGTGCGCTTGGCAATTTCTAGAGAACACTCACGCTCAAACCCTGCTTTAGTCCAGTCGTTAGAGATTGCCGCATTGATAGCCTTGACAATTGAATAATTGCGCTCCTCTTTGGGCGAGAAGCCTAACGGTCCAGGGGCTGCAACAGGTTGCTGATTCGAGCCGAGGCAATCTAGATAGGCAGCACGAGCCGCGTCAATTGTTGCCCCTTCCTCAATGAGCTTTTGCCCTAATTCAGGGAAGCCGTGACGGGTGGCGAGGGCGTTGATCGTAGCAATACGCTGCCGCTCCTCGGAGAGGATTTCCTCTCTAGTGATAGTAATAGTATCTTCCATAGTAGATTTAGTAGATTCTTTCCCCATGTTATCTAAAAAAGAGCGGTTTACGCCCACAGTATGATCCGCAGGGATAGACACCAGACTTATCTCGTAGGGAGTCCAACGAGTGACGGTGTAAGAGTCAGGGTCAGGGGTTCGGTTCTTGATGTCGTCAACGCTATAGCCACAGCTAACGTTCGATATAATGCCATCCTCGACTTCAGCCCGATATTGTTGGGCTTCGGGGGACTTAGACCACCGGACTTTACAGTAGGAGCGTTGACCGTCAACCCAGACAGACTCTACTTTCCCTAGAACCTTATCTCTGTTGTGGTTCCAAAGCAGGGGGGCAGAGGAACAGCGTTCCGTGTTGATTGATTGAGAGTTGCAGCTTAGAATTTCGTAGCCAATGCCCCTATCTACGGGGGTTTCACTAGCGAAGGGAAAAACGATAAAATCCCCCTCAACTTGTGGGGTGAAGCTTTGGGAGCGGGTGAAGTATTTGTCCATCTCATAAACTAAAACAAAAGGACTACTTTTATTGTAGTCCTAGTGTTCTTATTTATTCTTGGTAAAGGGTGAAGCTCCGATAAAAATAACTATCTGGGATATTGCTGTTGAAGGGGAAACGGGAAAAACTAAAGCAGACACGAAAAGCAGGACTGAAAAACAGACTGTGAAGCGCATTTTATTTGACTCCTAGGGGGGATTGCCCCCCGCTATTTCTATTCTTGGTTAAGGTTGGCAATTACTACGTCAGCCTGTAGCAATCCGTGGTTTTTGAGACGTTGCTGTAGGTCAGCTTTAGTGCCAGTGGTAGAAAGCCCCCGCTCTTTGCAGAGCTTCCGTAGGGTGGGCATTGATAGACGCTTGATCCAAGCTCCTTCGCCGTTGGTGGTGGTCTTTTGGTATTCATCCTTGAGCAGGTCGGCAATAGTATTGTCGCCGTCTACATATTCCTCAAGGGTCGGCTCAACTATTATGATTTCTTCGGTGTCAGGGGCAGGGTTTTCGGGTTCGGGTTCAGGTTCTGCACTGGGTAGGGCGGGTAAATTGGCATTAAATAAGGCATCTATAGCGTACTTAAATTCTACTAATTGGTCAGGGGAGATTTGCTCAATCATCCCTATCGCGGTCTGGACTTGAACTAGGGCAGATTCCGCAGCGTTCTCGGCTGAACCTAGCTCCTGTAGGTGGGTTTCTAGAGCTAGTTTCTGCTCCCGTAACTGTTCAATTTGGCGGCTTAAGTCTTCGATTGTGTTGTTAATGTTGGAAACTGTAGCGTTGAGTTGGTTGATTTTGTTTTGGAAAAGCATCTTAATTACCTCTGTAGCGTGTGGGGCGGTTGTGTAGTGGTCTGCCCTCTTTCTGTCCTAAATATAAGTTGCATCCATGCAGAAAGCAATCCGTATTTCTACGGATTTTTCATGCCACAATATTTTAATACACCTTAACTACTAATCATAGAAATCTCAATGTCGTTCTCTTCCCTGTCAGGGTAGATTTTGGCAACTAGCACCTTGTCGCTATCTTGGAACTGACAAGTTATCTGGTCGCCCTCTACAACGGGCTGACCAATAGCGTCAACGCCGTCTAAATAGACTGATTCAATTATTTCTAGGCAAAGTTTTTGGGATTCGGTCATCATGAGACTGCTCCTTCAGGGGGAAAGTTAGGGTTAGGGTAGATGGATGGGGTAGAGGAAACAAACTCAAAAGCCTTTAACTTCCTGACCGCGCTTTGCAGGTCTAGGTTAGTGGTTGGCTTTATAAATTCCACAATGTGCCCATAATGCCCGTGGCTGATCTCCTGTTTTAGGGCAAGTTTGACCAACGTTTCTAGTTTTGGCGGGTCTACTGTCAATTCAGGAGTAACCATCTCGTCAGGGTCATCGTGAGAGGTGGTTAGGGTAACGGTAGCTTCGGGATATTCTTGGTACTTTAGAACTACTTGCATAAACAACTCCTAATTACTTCTAGTTTACTGGACGAAATTAGCGCGAGGGTTTTTAGAGGCTATTGCTCCTATTATTAATTCTAAATGTTCTGGATCTGCTCTCCTCAATTCGTTGAAAAGTTTAGGGCTTGCGAAATGTTCAAACCCAACAGAGTAAACCTCCGTAGTTAAATGGGGATAAACTCTTCCTACATAATTGTCAATAAATTTATCAGGATAAGCGACTTCATCTTCAGCATAAATATCTGTATTATTTAATGCGTTTAGAGTAATTAGGGGACTTGTTGCCCTGCCATCACGCCATTTTTGAGTTGCTGCCCAAGCGTCCTCATCGTCTCTTTCTAGGTGGTGAGCGAACTCGTGAAACTGTGCGCTTTTGTCATCAATAACGTGGACACCAAAAAGTCCTGCGTAAGAACGTCCTGTAAAAATTTCTGCCCCCATTAAACTAATCGGATAATCAGCTATCTCGATAGCGTCTTTCAGATTATTCTTAAAGTTTGTAGTTACACTCTCCTCATCTAAGGAATTATCTATAACTCTAACAGCAATCTTACTTAAAGCTTCCTCGGGCGACTGATAACGTTTACTAGCTGTAATCGTTTTTAGTTCTCCAATAACGCCGCTATACACTTTATTAATCTCTAAAGTTTCAGCTTCTTCCTGTAAATTTATGATTTTTTGGTTTAACTCTACTGCCTTATCAAAGTTATCGTCAAAAAAACCCGTACTTTTTCTGTTAATCTTAGCTAGTTCCTTTTTGGCAGCCTCTATTTCCTTTTCTAGTTGCTTCTTTTCTTCCTGCACGTTGTCAGAAGTAACTAAATGCTTTTCTAAAATCTGCTTCCCAAGAGCGATTAACTGCTTTGGATCTTTACGGTCTTGAACCGTGGTGTTAATCTCTAGGGTAGTTTTAACGGGCTTCTTGGTAGTTTTCTTGGTTTTCTCAGCCAAGGTTTTCTTTTTTTGCTTGGCTGTAGAGTCAAGGGTTTTTCTGCAAGTCTTAGTAGCTGAGATACAGGCATTACCGCAGCTAATCCCCTTTTTGCAGTTCTTAGCTCTGGTTACTAGGCTGTTTACGGGGGTCACGGTTCTAGTCGGTTCGGTTAACTCTAGATTTTCCTCTTCTATAGACCTTAAATTACCTGTAAACGTTATGTATACAAGCTCATCAAGCACTCGTTTTTTTGCGTCTGTAGATAACATCAAATATCCTCCTCTAAATAAAACCGGTAGCTCCTATCCTCTTTTTTGCCAAAAGCCCCAACAACTTCGACCTCTACTAATTTTTTTATTCTGTCATAAAGTTCATCTTCTATTTTTTTGGCTGATTCTCCCTTTAAAATCCTGTCTGCCCCCTCGTTTAACGCGGTATTTATTCCCCCGCTTAAATTTTTAAGCTGGTCAAATATCTGCAAGGTCGCCGCCGCTTCTTTGCTGATCTCCTTACTGGTTTGCTGGTTTATAAGGTTTCCCGCTTTCTGTAATTCTGTCGCCGCCTTAGATTTAGCGACCATCCCAAATAATCGTTTTTCTCTTGCTAACCTTTTTTTGATTTGAGCTTGTAGGTTTGCTTTTTCTATCGCGCTACCGTTATTAAACGAAATATTCCCAAAAAGGTCTGTTTCAAAAGAACCAGCCTCATCACTAGATGCAACAGTATCAGCCAACTCTTTTAAGAAAGCATCACTAACGTGCCTTTTTTTACTTTCTTTCTCTGATAATTCGTACAAGGCTAGTTGTTTAGTGTGGCTTAACCCAGAGCCACCAATTATCGTCCCCTGATTTATAGTTAAGTCTCCGTCAATCGTTTTACGGAAAAGGCTATCTTCAAGCTGCGAGAGTGCCAAGCCGTCTTGAGCTATTGCCTCTCGCATGGGAATACCCCTTTTATTCAAGTCTTCTCGGGTTAAGCCCGTATCTCTAAAAAATTTAGCCGCGTCTAGCGGATCTCCTCTGCCTTCGGCTATATTCGTGATTGCTCCCACGGCTCTAGCCTCAGCATCATCTGCAACGTCAAGGAATCTAACAGCTACTTTTTCAGCACCTAACTTTTTAGCAAGGTCTAATCGGTTATGTCCATTGACAACGTAGGTGTTGCCGTCTTCTGGATCTTCCCACACCTGAAGTATTCCAGCAAGGTTAGGATCGTAGCGTTTGACCCCTGACAGACTTCCAACCGTTCCGCTTTGTGTATGCTGCCCCAAGATTTTATACTGAAACCTTTTCGGATCTACAAGAATTGTAGTCGGGTCAATCTCAGCAATAGTTCCCGCCTTCTTGACGACTTCTAGAGGTTTTGCGGCTTTAGGTTTCTTCGTACTTGTCTTTGACTTGCCCACAGCCTTAGCTAGTTTCTGCTTGGCGGGTTTAGCACTAGCAGGAATATCCGATTTACAAGTTTTATTTTTGCTAATACAACTCCCCCCACAAGAAATACCAGCCTTACAATTTTTAGCCCGAGTAACTAACGCTCTAGTCGGTGTCAGTCCCTCGGCTGGCTCTACGGGCTGCTCCTCTTCGCCCATACCCCCTACTGGGATAGTGGTATCAAAGGCTAGTTCTAGGTTTTTAGCCATCTCTAGCTCTCTTTGCCGCTCCTTCAAAATATCCTCAAGGTCTCCGCCTGTCTGGGCGATAACCTGACTGATTGAGGTGAACCCTGCTTTAATCGCTTCTTTGTTGGCGGCGACTTCGTTTTGCGGATCGACCCACTGCCATCCCCTCGGGGTCCACTTGTCGCGGTGGTAGAATTTCGGATTTAGTTCATAGTTCGGGAAAGGTAACGCCCCTGCATAGACTGCGGACTCTAGCCAAATCTTAAATATTTTCTTGTGCAGGTTGGAAATTAGCCATCCTTGGAGAAGTCGGTAGTTATCGCGTTCTTCAATCAGGCTTGTTCTGGCGCTTGAATAGCTCGTATTCGAGTAGTCACGGCTTAAAGACTCATACGATAGCCCCAAGCTTGCGGCCACCCCGCGTAACATCATCCTCACGAACGGATCAAAACCCTGGTTAGGTCGGGTGGGAGCAAAACCCGCGAAGGTTTCCCCGGGGGCGAGGACTTCAATAGCCCCGGGTTCTAGGTTGTAAAGGCGATTGCCATTCTCTACCCCTTGGCTCAACAATTCAGCGTCAGGCGTTTGGATAAACCCCATTACCGCCGCTTGCGCTCTCGCCGCTACTAACTCGCTCTCCTCGTAGCCGTGCAAGTTTTTCAGTCTGGTTAACGCGGTGTGAAACCAAGGCACACCCCTGCTCTGATTGGGGCGATCGCACACGAACAGATGCAGAATTTCATTAGCCGGGAGTCGCATCAACTGCCCACCTGCGTAGGAAGCTGAAAACTGATAATCTCCCGGGTGATTCGGGTAAAGCCAATAGGCAATAGGTCTTTGCCATTCATCAACTTCAACGCCCATGCGAATCCTGCCAACTGGCCCCTGCCCTACTGACCAATCGTCACAGAGTTGGTCTGCCTCGATCACTTCTAAGGCAACTGGGACGGGACTACCACCAAAAGACTTACGCACAATGCGGATCAAGACCTCGCCGCTCTCAATAATGCTCGACATGATCAACCGCTCTAGGTCTGGGAAATTTAGCTTACCTGCGGTGTGGCAATATTCCGCGTCACACCACTCAAGCCACAACTCCTCGACTAGGGCATTAAGCCGATCATCGTAGGCTTGACCGCGTTGTTTTTTGATTTGACTTTGAAGCTTGATCCCTTGCCCGACCACGTTCCCTACAATCGTTCTCAGCCCGTTCTTGGCGTAATCGTTGTTCCTAACCAAGTCCCTCGAACGATTCCGCAGGGGCTTAAGAGCCGTGATAATCTCGCTGTCAGCCGAAGCGCCGGAAGTGACCCAATCGTTATTTAATCGGCTATACGCCGCCCCTTGGTAAGCGCGTTTTTCCTGCTTTTTCTCTCGCTTCAACCAGTCGAACAAGCCCATTATTTAAACCTCACGTATAGCCGCCGTGGATCTCCTAACCCTTGGGCGATGGATTCCGCAGTTTTCTCCCGATAAACCTCCATTTTAAGGCTATCTCGCAGAGACATTAACTCAGCTAGGGACATTCTGCTTAGGTTGCGTCCTTTGATTGAGTAGCTTTGCACCGCCCCACCATCTAGGATAGTTTGGATAGCGGCGTTAACCGCGTCTAGTAATTTCTGTGCAGTAGTGCGATTATCTGCTCCGTCTGCTACAACAGCCACGACTTTTAAAGTGCCTGAGAAGTAAAGGCGTGAGACAGAATTGATTTCTATAAAGACTTGATAGTAGTAATCTCCCGCCGTCAACTCTTCCGAGACTTCCGAGGGGATTGTGGTCACGAACTCACTGCCATCGGCTGTACTCGTAATGCTAAACGCCGCCCCTTCCCTAGCAAACTTCCAAGTTAGGGTAGTAGTAGTAGGCAGTAGGGCGACTTCCTTGCCCGTTGACGGGTCAATCCCTCGCAGGTTGTCCGACCTCCAAGTTAAGGTGTCTCCTATAGCTAGAGTAGTGGGCGTGTTCAACATCTTTGAGTTCCTCAAGTACAATGATTCTAACAAATCGGCAACAGTTGCCGTTTCAGGAAAAGATGATTGACGCTAGAGCAAAGGAATCAATATCAATTAGTTTTCGGCAATCCACTTTAGACCCATGGTTTGCCAACGCCTACGGATTGGTAGTAGACAATGATTTAGGGGTAGACCAAAAGATTAAGCTTGCTAAGGAGTTTATAGATCGGTATTCCGAGCAGCCCCGCCGTAGAACAGGATTTGAGACTGTTCTAAAAACGCTTACCACCTCTGAGCAAAGTTGCCGCGTCCCCTATCGTGGTTAATCCAACTTTGCTTAGGTTGCTCGGGGGGTTTAGGTGCTGCTTCCTTCTCTTCAGGTAGCAGAGCGGCTAACATCTCCTTAAAGTTAAGTCTGGCAATCCCCACCCCTACCGCCGCAGCGTAGGCGTAGACAAAAGTATCTAAAGCTTCGTTGCGGGTTTTGACCTTAATCCACTCCACTTTAGGGAAACCCTTAACATAGCGCGTCACCTGTCTCTCAGCCGTTAGCTGGTCGTAAAACTCTTCAGGCAGTCCTAGGGGAAAGTGACAATATCCTGGACCCACGGTCTTAAGCTTTAGCCGTCCGTAGAGCAAGGATTTAACTATATCTACCCCTACAGGCCACAGCTTAACTCCCTTCTTATAGGTCTGACCCTTAT
>Ga0315904_10005771_pt1 | contig 17101 bp, 12 predicted proteins | sample LakEriMetagenome_6_FD_203529 | JGI IMG/M metagenome (GOLD analysis project Ga0315904, IMG submission 203529) | Freshwater fungal communities from buoy surface, Lake Erie, Ohio, United States - Buoy 12 MA120 | ecosystem: Environmental > Aquatic > Freshwater > Lake | place: USA: Lake Erie, Ohio...
AGGGGCGATATCTAGTTTCCCCACCTGCATCCGGAGTCGGTCGAGTAGGTCTTTGACCCCGCCACCGTCCCGAATGATTGCCAAGTCCTGATCGAGCAGAGTTTCGCTGGACCCTCGTGTGTATCGGCCCTTCGCGTTCGCCAAGAGCGCCCACTTCCGCAAGGCGGCTTCTTCTGCCGGGCCGATGTTGTATTTCCGAGCGTGACCTAAGAACGCCAGCGTGATGAGGAGATACGGCGACGACAGTAGTGCCGGGCTGTCGATGTCGACGTTGCTTTTCAGGAAGTTGATGGCGTAGTCGATGCCGGGAACGCAGTGCTTCCATGCGGCTTTCAGGGTCTCGATGGGAAGGTTGCCGATGGTCAGAAACCGCGACTGATTCGTTGCAAAAGCAACCATGTTTCGCAGGTGCAGGCCGAGGTCGACGTGAAACCCATCTTGCTCGCATGACTCTTGGGCCGCCTGAAACGTCTTGAGCGCCCCGGGCCACTTCGCGGTGATCTGAGCAAGCGCCAAGTCTGAACTGCGGAGTTTGGCCCCGAGCGAGTTCACCCGGACAAAGATTTCCGTCACTTCGTCGTAGGATAGTGTGTTTTCCAGCACATCTATCCGATACATGTACTTCTTGATGCCCCTGAGCCGGGCTAGACGCTTGCTGTACTTTTCACCGCGGGGATCGTCGAACGCGGTGACGCCAGCCCGCTTCAAGAACGCAATGTCGCTGTCGCTCTTGAAGACATCTGTGACTTTGACCCACTGCGGCAACTGTGCGAGTTTCTTCGTTGACACCACGAAAACCATCTTGTTGAACCGCTTCTGGAGTTCGTCTTCATTTGCGTCGGCGTCCTCCTCATCCGGGTTCTCCTCGTCGTCATCGGCCTCCTCGTTGACTTCAGTGACGACGGCAAGATGGTCCGGGTGTTCGAGGTTGAAAAGCAGTTCAATAGGCTTTTTGTTGCCTCGCACCGTGACAGGAGCGCCGCGGATAATCGCCGACAGACTCGTAAGCCGTTGCTGGCCATCGAGGAGGAGTTGCGTGTTCTGGTACGGGTTCGCCTGCTGCGACACCGCGAAATCCTGCAACGGAACCTGCTCATTGGATTCCCAAAGCAAGATCGCGCCCGACGGATAGCCGCGATACAGGGAGTCCAGAAGGTCCCGCACGCGGGTTTTCTTCCACACGTACCGGCGTTGCATCTCAGGCAGTCGCAGTTGGCCTGCCTCGATCCGGTTCACCAACTCTTCGACGCTGGCTTCCGCTTTTCCCATGGCTATCTCCCTACTGCCTCAGAGCCTCATAGAGTTGCGCCGGGCCAAGCAAGATGGACTTCAACCCCTCCCGTACGGTCTCCGACTCCAGCGCCTGCGTACTCATCGTCGTGTGGGCTTCGAGGGCGTCCATGATCGCGTCCAAGAGAGCCTTGTTCAGGTCAGGCGAGTTGGCGAACTGTTCCTTCGTGTTGTTGGCCGCCTGCTGCCGGAGCAGGTCTGATTCCAGCATCTTCCCCTTGATTACGTCGTTCACGTAGACGAGCCGGTCGCCGTCGGTCAGGTCACCGTCGAACAGATCATTCACCTTCTGGATGATCTCCGTCAGCAGGGCCTTCTGTTTGTCGTGCAGGGCGCCGCCGCCAACCTCCGCAAGTGGCTCCAGTTTCGGCTTGTCGCCATCGCGCAGCGGCATCGCCTGTTTGCCCTGACTCTTGAGCGTGTGGTGCGTCAGGACGACCTTCGAGAGATCAATGCCCTCCCGCTCCCGGCCGAAGTCCAGTAGCCGCAGCAGGTGCTTGAAGAAGATCGCCCGCTTCTCGATGTCGGTGTTGCCGTAGTCGAAAATCTGCGACAGGTACGTGTAGAGCCGAACGAACGTGCCCATGTCCCGCTGGAAGAGCAGCAGGGCCTCCAGTTCGCCCTTGGCGGTTTCCTCGGCGGTCTGGTTTTTCGTCTCGCGGGCGGCCTTGAGGGCCTCTTGCGCGGCCTTGTACCTCCGGTGCAGCCGTTCCACGACGGGTTCGAGGGCCGCCACCAGTTCGCCCTGCTTGGCAGCGGGCTTGAGTTCCACAGCCACGACCCGGTCTACCTCGAAGTCGTCATAGTGCCCCAAGCCGTCGAGTTTGGCCCGTAGGTTGAAGACGATGTTGGGATCGGTGACGTCGGCCAGTTCCGCCGTGTCGTAGTAGGTCTTGAATGCTTCGAGGACTTCGGGGGTCTCGTTCACGAAGTCCAGCACGTAGGTCGTGTCTTTTCCGGGATAGCACCGGTTGAGCCGGGAGAGTGTCTGCACGGCCTGAATGCCCGCCAGCCGCTTGTCGACGTACATGGCGCACAGGAGCGGCTGGTCGAAGCCGGTCTGGAACTTGTTCGCGACGAGGAGAATCTGGAATTCGTCGGTCTTGAACGCCTCCCGCATGTCCCGGCCCTTGAGCGTGGGATTGAGGGCGGGGCTGTTTTCGGTGAACGGGTCCGGGCCAGATTCACTGTCTTTCACTTCGCCCGAGAAGGCCACCAGCGTTCGCATGGGATACGCCTTGCTGGTGATGTACTTGTCGATGGCGAGTTTCCAGCGGACGGCCTCTTGGCGGCTGGAGACGACGACCATGGCCTTGGCTTTGCCATTGAGCAGCGGCGCCACATGCTCCCGGAAATGCTCGACGACAATTTCGACCTTCTGAGCGATGTTGTAAGGATGCAGCCGGACCCAGCCCATGATCTTCTTCATGGCGGCTGAGCGCTCGACCTCCTTGTCGTCCAGTTCCTTGCCGCCGTGGGCCAGTTTGAACGCCAGTTTGTAGGTCGTGTAGTTCTTCAGGACGTCGAGGATGAAGCCCTCCTCGATGGCCTGCCGCATGGAATACACATGAAACGGCGCCGGGACGTTGTCTTTGCTGGCGGGCTTGGAGGGATCGGGCCGGGTGCCGAACAACTCCATGGTCTTGGTCTTCGGCGTCGCGGTGAACGCTACGAAGGTGATCCCAGCGTCATTCGCGCGGGCAGCCATCTGGGAGGCCAGCACGTCGTCCATGCTGACTTCGCCTCCGTCGCCGACTTCCGCCAGTTCCTCGGCTGACAGGACGGCCTTGAGTTTTGCGGCGGCTTCACCGGCCTGCGAACTGTGGGCCTCGTCGGCAATCACTGCGAACTTCTTGCCCTTGGTGGCAGAGAGTTCCCGGACGGCAGAGAGCGCAAATGGAAACGTCTGGATCGTGCAGACGACGATCTTCTTGTCACCGGACAGAGCCCCGGCCAGTTCACCGCTCTTGCTGCCGCCCTCGCCCGTGACCTTGGCAACGACCCCGGTGGTTCGCTCGAAGTCGAAGAGGGCGTCCTGAAGTTGCCCGTCGATCACCGTGCGGTCGGACACGACCAGCACCGTGTCGAAGACCTTCTTGTGGGTGGCATCGTGAAGGTCGGCGAAGAAGTGAGCCGTCCACGCGATGGTTTTGGTTTTCCCTGAGCCTGCCGAATGCTGGATCAGGTACTTCTGGCCCGCGCCATCGGCCAGCACGGCTTCTTGGAGTTTCCGGGTGGCGTCCAACTGGTGGTAGCGGGGGAAAAGGTACGTCTTGAGTTGCCGCTTGTCGTCCTTCTCGGCCACGAAGTAGCGGCCGAGGATTTCGAGCCAACTGTCCCGCTGCCAGACTTCTTCCCACAGGTACGCCGTCCGGTGGCCGCCTGCGGGGTTCACCGGGTTGCCAGCCGCGCCGTGGTCGCCTTTGTTGAACGGCAGGAACTCGGTGGACGGCCCGGAGAGCCGCGTGACCATGTAGACGTCGCTGTTGCTGACGGCGAAGTGGACGAGGGCGCCGCTTGGCCAGTTCAGGAGCGGCTCGGCTGGCTTGCCCTTGGGCTTCGGGTCGCGGTCGAAGCGGTACTGGTCGATGGCGTCTTTGACGCTCTGTGTGAAGTCGGTCTTGAGTTCTGCCGTCGCGACCGGGATGCCGTTCAGGAACAGCACGAGATCGATGCTGTTCTCGTTCTGGAGCGAGTACCGGACCTGCCGCAGCACCCGGAGCCTGTTCTGTTCGTAGCGGGCTTTGATCTCGGGGTTGATCGCGAGGGCGGGCTTGAACTGGGCGAGCGGAAGTTTTCCCTTTACTCCCAGCATCTCGATGCCCTGCCGGAGGACATCGAGCGTGCCTCGCTGGTTCATCGAATCCCGGAGCCGCGTCAGGAGCGTCTCGCCAGCCTGCGATCCGTGGTTCTTTTCGAGGGCTTCCCATGCGGCGGGCTGTGTTGTCTGGACCCATGCCAGCACGTCGTCCGGGAAGAGTGCGCGGGCGCGGTCGTATTTGCTGGCGTCCCCTTCGACGTAGACCCAGCCGTGCGAGCCAAGGTACTCGCAGATTTCCTCCTCGAAGGCGATCTCCTTGTGCTTGCTCATGCGGCCTCCGATCCAGCGAGGCCCCGGACGTCGATCTGGCCCGTCACGGCGGCGGAAATAAGGGCGGAGCGGCGTTCTTGCAGGAGGGCCTGCTGAATCTCGACCTCCTTCAACAAGCCCTGTCGCTGGTGGTAAATCTGTGCCGCCTTGTCCTGTAGTCGGATGTCAGGCACTGGCACTTTTTCCTTCAACAGAGAGCCAATATTCAGCGGGCGGTTTCGGCCAGCGGCGCCTCGCGAGTTCTCATTCAGCAGAAAGTCTCCGTGTGCTGTGCAGAGCAGCGCAAATAAGAACTCGGTTCGGAGTATTCCCGCCTTGCCTCGAACAATTGGGTACCGGTGCGAGACAACGCAGCGTGATTCCTCTGGGCCTGCTATCGCGACCGCTCCCTCCCACGCGAACTGCCCACTAAGAATCAGATCGCCTTCTTCAACCCAGAAGAAATCAGAGTCCCCCATTTCCTCTGGTTCGCTGGGGTCTTTGTGAAAGATGCCTCTGCCACGGTTGTAGAGTCCGAGACGGGTGTACGTTGTTCCCGATTCCCCGAGAAGTGGCCGGGAGATCACGTCTGTCGCTGCACCGAGTCGCACCATCACCGTGCTAGGGGCATTGAACGCGCATAACGCTAAGGCCTTGAGTTGCTCATCCAGTAAACCCACGAGCCGCTGCTGCTCGGCGATCAGGGCGTCGATCTTGGCGGTTTCGCGGTCGAGGAACGAGGCGATGGCGGCTTGCTCGGCGGAGGGCGGAAACGCTGCGCGTTCATCAAGGTACTGCTGTTGGTCGAGGTTCTGAATGCCCGACGTCTGCTTGATAGACCTCGTGTTCAGTCGCACTGTGTACGCCGCAGCGTGCGCGTAACGCCAAAATGACGGGACCATGCCCGCCGCAAGTTGCACTCGGGCAACAAAGTTTGAGCAAATGGCTGCTGCGTCATCCTCGTACAGCATCACACATCCCACTGGCTGCGACTCACCGCCCCCAGACTTCTCAAGCAAAAGGTCACCTCGCGAGAGAATTCTTCCGTCGCGCTCGGAAGCCGTCACGTTGCGAATCGTCGGAATGTCCAAGCCCACCCGAAGGCGCTGGCGATCAAAGTCGGCGACACGCACGCACGGCACATCATCTGCGTTGCCCTGTACTTCGGCGCCCCAGATGCCATTGCGACATGTCTGCACGGACGTTTTGAAGCGATCCACGCCCCAATGCTCCGGCACCTCCCCCAGCCACTCGACGCCGCTGTCCTTGTACTTCGGGTACCTCGGGAAACTCATTTCGACAGTCCCCCGATCATCTCCAGAATCTTGTCGGTGACCGTCTTCAGTTCCGCGTCGATCTCAGCGAGCGGGCGAGGGGGCTTGAACACGTAGAAGTGCCGGTTGAACGGAATCTCGTAGCCGACCTTGGTCTTCTCCTCGTCGATCCAAGCGTCCGGGGCGTGCGGCAGCACTTCCCGCTTGAAATACTCCTCGACGTCTTCGCTCAGGGGGACGTTCTCGGTGTCTCGCAGATCAGCATCGGGCTGCGGCTTGCCCTTGAGTTTCCCCTTCGTCCCCAGAACGATCTTCCCAGCCTCGTCTCGCAGGGGCCGCTCGACGGTGATCGTGCGGTACCCGAAGTCCTCGTTCTTGAAGATGCGGCTGATGGGTGCGCCGTCCCGCGTGACCTCTTTGAAGTCCCCGAACAGCCGGGTGATTTCCTCAATGTGTTCCGGGTTGAGTTCCTTCCGCTTGCTGCCGAGGCTCTTTCGCATCTTTTGCCAGAACCCGCTCGCATCGATGAGTTGGACTTTGCCTTTGCGTTGGGCGGGCTTGCGGTTGCTCACGATCCAGACGTATGTGCTGATGCCGGTGTTGTAGAACATGTCCGTCGGCAGCGCGATGATCGCCTCGACCAAATCGTTCTCCAGCACGTACTTCCTGATCTCGCTCTCGCCCGATCCTGCGCCGCCCGTAAACAGTGGCGAGCCGTTCAGGACGATGCCGAACCTGCTGCCGCCATCCTTCGCGGGTGCCATCTTGGAGATCAGGTGCAGCAGGAAGAGCAGTGAGCCGTCGGAGACTCGCGGCAGACCGGGGCCAAACCTGCCGTTGAAGCCCAATTGCTCGGCTTCCTTGCGGACTTCCTTCTCGATCTTCTTCCACTCCACGCCGAACGGAGGATTGGAAAGCATGTAGTCGAAGTGTTTTCCGGGCAGGCCATCTTCGGAGAGCGTGTTGCCCTGAATGATGTTGGCGATGTCCTGCCCCTTGATGAGCATGTCCGCCTTGCAGATCGCGTAGGACTCTGGATTCAGTTCCTGCCCGTACATCACGAGCCGCGCATCTGGATTGAGGTCGGCCAGATGCTCCCCGCCAATCGAGAGCATGCCGCCGGTACCGGCTGTCGGGTCATAGAGCGACCGCACGACGCCGGGCTTGGTCAGGGCGTCGTCGTCCTCGATGAAGAGCAGGTTCACCATCAGCCGGATCACCTCTCGGGGGGTGAAGTGTTCTCCGGCCGTCTCATTCGAGATTTCCGCGAACTTCCGGATCAGTTCCTCGAAGACCGCACCCATCTGCGCGTTGCTGACAGAGTCCGGATGCAGGTCGATGTTGGCAAACTTCTCGGTGACCAGATACAGCAGTCCGGCCTTGGCGAGCCGGTCGATCTGGGTGTGGAACTCGAACGCCTCGAAGATGTCCCGGACGGCTGGCGAGAAGGCGTGGATGTAGGAGTTCAGGTTCTCCTTGATGTGGTCCTGATCCCCCATTAACTTCTTCATGTCGAGGGGCGAGGTGTTGAAGAAGTGCTGCCCGGACTTCTTCAGCAGGAACGGCTCGGGATTGATCTTGGCCTGCTTCCGCTTGTCGTACTCGGCCAGCACCGCCTTCTTGGTGTCCTCCAGCACGCAGTCGAGGCGGCGCAGTACCGTGAACGGCAGGATCACCTTGCCGTATTCGGACTGCTTGTAGTCGCCCCGGAGGAGATCAGCGACGGACCAGATGAACGACGACAGATTCGGGTCAGGCATGGCGTTTCTGCGAGGTTGAAAACAGAACGGATTCAGGCAACAAACTACGCCCCATCAGGCCCCCGGAATAGGGGATCATGCAATCGGCCGCACTGGCGACGAGGCCGCGCGGCTATCGCATTCGGATCAGCAGGCCCGCCGTCGAATCCCGCAGTGAACCACGAAGCACCGGCAACCTTGGTCCGCGTGCCGAATGGCCATGAAAAAAGGTTCAAACGAGCCATCGGAAAGCGGCCTCACGCCAGTGGACGCGAGCCACTCCGGCGACGTCTAATCCCCCTCAGCAGCCCCAGGCCTCACCCCACCGTGCCGAAGAAGTCCTCCGAACCACCCTGGCTCCAAGACCTCCGAAAGCGGAAGGAGCGGCATGCGGTCGATACGCCAGGCTTTCGGCCTCTCTCTTATCAAGATAAAGAGAGCCCACCTACTCGACGCCATTGCCTGTCGGTTGCGTTTGTCTGCTGGAGCGCCGAACGATCCAAAATCGCGCACCGGCTTGCGAACTAAGCCTGCTTCTTCTCACGCACGACCGCTCGAATCGCCTCTAAGGCTGCTTCCGCGCGGTGGGTCGGGATTTCGCCGCCGCCCATTTTCGCGACGAGCGCCGGATCGGTAAGGAACACTGAAATCGCATTTCCCCCAGACGTTGTGACCGCAAAAGTCTCGGCAGTATCCATCTTGAGATCAGCGCCATCGACCTTCATCGTCTTCGCTTCCTTTTTGGTCGATACCGCCACGATATCCTTGTAGAAGAACTCATCGGTTGATTCACTGTGAGGCTTTCCGGTGAGGAGATCGAGAACGCAACTGTATCCAACAAGTTGATCCTTGGTGAAGTTGAAGACAGTGACCACCAAGGGCGTAAATCTCAGCGTGCCATCCTTGCCTCGCTTGGATGCCTTTGTGGTTCCGGCAACCTTCCAGACGGTGGGACCGGTGACCACCACTGGATCGCGGATCATCTGAGACTGCGAAAGGCCGACCTTTGAAAGTGACAGCGTCGTTAGGTTGCGAATGTCCTGTTCGAGGCATGCGTCTAATTCCGCTTCGGTAGCCTTCTTTCGGTGTTTCGTGAAAATAACCGCCGTGCCGATGGCCGCTACCGCGCCGAATATCATTGCGTTGGCACCAGCACTCCCGCCCCCTGGGGCGTAGAAACCAACAGTCAGGGCGCCAATTACTGCGAGAGCGTACGCGCAGCCAAGCGGGGGTGCATCGAAGTAGGTCTTGATTTTCTCCCGCCTGATTCCTTGCTCAATGTGCGACGACGTGTTGGCAGCATTCGACGAGGAGAAAGGAGTGATGTGCGGCGACTCTTCGGAAAATGGCAGAGCGGCAACGGCGACTCCCTGCTCGTTTTGCTGAGGCGATGGAACGGTTGGTTGTGGTGATGGGGGCGAAGAACCGAACAACCCTCTTATTCTTCCGGCCGCAGCCCATGGGCCACTACTGCTCTGGGACACTTCCGTCGCTGCGTTTATTTTTCCGGCTGAAGCCAACTGCTTCAGTTTGGCTGCATCAAATGGACCGAAAGTTTTTTCGCCTTGCCGCACGAACCAGTCGGCTGCCATGAAAATGTTCCTCACGAGGGAAGGCCCGCCCCTCTGGCGGGACGGGCATATTACCTACCCGCCAGGGGGATCGATAGGGAATGGCAATTGGGCTCATGCCATGGCATCAGCGCGGATTTCAGGTGCTTCTGGCGGATCGATTCACAGTCGGATTCGCGCGTCATCGGCTAATGTTGACGGCGGTCGAAAAAGGCGGCGCGGGGCCCGTGTCGCGGCGGTCCAAAATGGCGGCGCACAGCCGTGCGGTTCTCTGGGAGGGGAGGCACTCAACGCGACGAGCCCGAGTTGCGCGAGTCTGCATTTTCGCCGCTGCTTAGGCCTTCCCGGAAGACCTACGCAGCAGGTTCAGTCCTCGGACGAGGGCTTCGGCGGCTCGATGCCGAACGCCTTCAAGAGGTCTGGCCTGTGCGCCCACCGCTCCGGGTGCTTCTCCGGATACCAGCCGGGAGACAGTTCCTCGCCCTTCGCTTCCACCGTCTTCTTCACGTACTCCCGAAAGGCCTCGAACATCTCGCGGAGATTCGACTTTCCTTTCGCTGGGATTCCGAATCGCTCGATTGTCATTTTTGATCCTCGGGCGGGGCTTCGCTCGAAGTCTGCTCTGCCTCTTTCGCCCTGCGCTCGGCCATGATTCTCTCGCGGGCCGCGTTGAGGGCCTTCGCGATGGCGTCGGCCGATGCTCCGACGGGGAAGTCGAATCGCACAGGTTTCTCGCTTGGCTCTGGAGTGTCGGACATTGATTTGGCTCCGGTGGGCGCAGCGTCGGTCGTTGAACGCCACGACCGCTGACGGTTGATCGCCCGTATTGAAGCAGACCCCCATCCAGCATACACTCCCACCCCGCCGGGTGGTGCCTGGTGCGGCGATCATCGCAACAAAAAGGGGCTGCAATGCGGGTGTTTTACGCGGCGGCAATGGCTGTCGGTCTGATTGCTTCATCGATGGCTTCGGCAGAGGAGTTCCCTCCGATCGGCAATCGATATGACACGATTCCCGAGGACGCCAAGGCAGCCGTGAAGGCGCTCAAAAAACTTGAGGCGAGAACAGAGATTGGCGTCAATTTCGTTGACTACAACAAGGCAGTCTCTGAAATCTATCCCGACCTCAAAGTGTTCATCGAGTCGCCCGACTCCAAGGACATGCCTGAACTACGGCTAGTTCTTGCGAACGCGATCGCGTGCCACCTCAAGGTTCGCGAACTGTGGTCGGCTAAGGTGGCGTCAGATGATCCAATCCGGCAGTACAACGCATCGATGACCCTCATCACCGCGCAGCCGTGGCTTTGGAAGGTGGCGGGCGTCAACACCAGCGGCGCCTCTGCTCTGATCGACAGCCCGAAAGCAGACTTGCCTCAAGTTCAGAAAAGCATTGCCGACGGAGTGAAGAAGTTGACCGTTGAAGCCGCAATGAAAGCGGCCGAGGAAGAGGACATCAGCCTTCGTCGACAGTCGAGAGCAAAAGAGACCGGCGTGGCCGTGCCCGCGCCGGTGCCGGAAGAAAAGAAACGAGACCTCATCTCGCTCCTGTTTCAGAAAGGTGATTACCCCGAGGCGTTGTCCTGCGGCGACCTGAGTCGCAGCCTTCCGCCCGTCTACGACAAGGTGCCACCCGCTTCCCAGGAAGGCGAGACGCGGCTGATGGCCCAAGGCAGTCCCGCAGGCCGAATTGCCGTCCTTCTTTATGACGATGTCGAAACGGCGAAGAAGGCCTTTCGTGTTCTCGTTCAAGGCTTTGGCCAGGGCCGCAAGCGAGTGCCGAGCCTGGGAAACATCGCAGAGAGAAGCGACAAGTCGCTCGCGTTTCGGCGAAACACGGCTGTCGTAAATCTGTACGCCGACTTCACGCCCTTTGATTCGATTGTCGAAGGCTTGCGCAAGGCGGACGCGAGACTCGCGCAGATAGCCGGAGAGGGCGACGTAGAAGCGCCCTCGGATGGCGAGCCAGCAGCGACCGACGGAAGAACGGAGAACGATGACATCATTGGCAAATTGTTTCAGGACGGCGATTTCGGACCGGACGTGACGGCACTTCAGGTTTCCGATGATGTCCCCCCGGTCTTCGCCTCCCTGCCGCCTTGCGGCAAGAAAGGCTCTGTGACGCTGAGTCACGATGGCAAACAAAGCGGCTTTGTCGCAGGCTTCATCTACGACGATGCAAAGACCGCGCAGGCGGCGTTCGAGAGCATTGCCAAGGGACTGGGGCAAGGGGCCGCCAAGGTTCCGAACGTTGGGGACATTGCCGCTGCGAAGGCGATCCCCGTGGCTGGTGTATCTGACCTAGTGTTTCGACGTACCAATACGGTGGTCGGCCTCCGATGTCCCGTGAAGAACGTCGACACGATCGCTCGGTATGCCCGCAAGATCGATGGCCGAATGAATGGAGCCGCTGAGCCAGCCAAGGCACCGATGCCAGACGTGTTCGATATTCGCGAATTGCGCAAGACCGCAGAGACGCTTGTGGACGAGGGCGGCGACAAGGCGAGATTTGCCAAGATTCTGCTGTCGCTTTCCGCAACGAAGACTTGGCAGAAACGTGACGAGGATGCGCCCCTCACAGGGACGCTGATTGCCGTCTCGGCGAGGGACGCAGTCTTTGCGACAGACAACGGCGAAGTGACCGTCAGGATTCAGGACATCGCGGGCGACAGCGGCGCAAAGATCGTCCGAATCAAGGAAATGTGTCACAAGTTGCAGCCGTAAGCGAATTGGCTTGGCCTGACCGCCTGCTTGCGGCAGATGGTGGCGGTGGACTAGGCCCGCATCATGCACGCCTGCGACGGTAACTCGCGGTCCATAACGCCCAGGCGATTCCACTGGCTCCCATCACCCACGTCGATGGCTCTGGCACCGTGGCTACGAATCCCTGGTAGACGCCGTCATAAACGCCACTGCCGATGATCGTTTTGCCGTCTGCGCTCACGGCCGAAGCACCGGCAAGTCTTGACCATCCGGTGAGATCAACCCCTGCGTTGATTAGGTAGTCATCCAGCCACTGCGGTCCACCTGACTCTGTCCACACGAATCCACGACTACCGCCGATGGCGATCGCGAGGCCCACGATTACGGAGCCGTCGCTGTTGACACCTTGGGCAGACGAGTAAGACGCGCCGAGTGGAACTCCCAGGTCAATCAGGCCTGTGGAAAGCGTCCACCGAAAAGCATGCGTTGCCGCGCCAACGTCAGCGCTGCCAACGATTACACTGCCGTCGGCATTGAGAGCCGTTGGCAGCGTTGAGAGCCCAGTCGGAAACGTTCCGAGGCTAACGATGCCGTCAGATGCAGTCCATCTCACCCCCGAGTCGATTGCCCCGACTGCCGGTCGATATGAACCAATTACAACGCGTCCGTCATCGCTGATCGCATACGCTGACTCAAATCCAAATTGCGGGTCGATGCGCTGTAGTCCGCTGCTGGCTGTCCATTTGGTGGCCCAACGCCAGTAGTCGTCTGCATCCCCAACGATAATATTGCCATCACCGCTTATGTCGTACGCGAACGAGGACCATGCAGTCGGCGAGAGTTTGCCCAAGTCAACCATGCCCGTACTCGCCGTCCAACGGAACGCCCTTTCGCGGTCAGACGACTCGCTCCAACCCGCGACGACGGTTCCGTCATCGCTCACTCCTTCGGCGAGCGATTTCGCGCCGCCGGGCAGAACGCCAAGATTGACCATCCCGCCATTGCGAGTCCAAAGAATCGCCCGGCCGGGGTCACCGGGCAAACCGTTTTCTGGATTGCCGTTGCCGCTCCACCCAACAACAACCGCGCCGTCTGGAGTCATCGAATGCGCTCTGGATGATGCATAACCCGACAGCACGCCGATCGGCGTGATCGACACCACATCTGCCTCACTCCTGCCGTACTGAACAGCAGTGATGACCGAGAAAATTGCAAGAATCAGGCGATGATTAGTTGGCAGCACGACAAGCCTGGACACGACGGAGACTCCCTGGTTTGACTGGCCTAGCACAGGCCGCGCCATCGAGAGGGCCAGTCGACGCTGTTGCCGACAAATGCAGCGATCGCAACACAGAGATGCAGAAATGGCATCACTGCCAAAATGGAACCTGCTGCAAAGAAGGTCAGCGTGTCAGACCGACAACGATGACGAGCGTGTGCGGCAGCGGTTCCTTTAGATGGCCTACGGCGATCGTCTTGCCGCCGAGGGAGGTAGAATTACCCGCGCCCGAGGGGCATGTCAACGGCCGTATTGCGGGGGCTCTAGTTCCCCTGGCCTGCGACCCCGTCGAGCGGCTTGCCGTCCCCCTCAGGCCAGTCACCTTGGACACTGTCGACCGGTTTCCTCTCCTGTAGTCCAGCCAGCCTGTCGCTCCGCCTGGCCCCGCGACCACGTGACAGGCACGGCCATGCCCGGATTTGATGGTTTCCTCAGGAAAATCCCCCGTCAAAAGTTTCGCAGCCGCGCGTGGAAGCACGCAGCGTGGGTCTTCGTCCGATTTTGTTTTTCAAACGCGACACTCCCCCGGAGTGGTCCCTTCCAAGCCTCGCAAAGATGGAAACCCCAGCCCCCATGAGAATCTCCTCGCCAAGAGAGGAGTCTCGAAGATGAGTTGGGCACTCCGATTCCAGACCAAGCCTTGGGAATCTGGAGAAGCCCCCGCCTTATGCGACCTGTGACTTGAACTTTTTCGCTCAAGTCTCAGTACAAGTAATTCAAAAAACCCTTTAAAAAAAGCCCTTCTCGCGATTTCGTGACTTGAAAACTTGTATTTTCAGAAATGGAGTGCTTATTTTTTTCCCTATAGGGGGGAAAAGATTTTTTGAGGCCGAGCCCCGCATTCGCTCGGAGAGGTGCCGAAAAAACCGGGGCATGACCACAGCCCCCCGGTGGTGCGCGGCCTTCCTGCGCGACGCCAGAGGCCTTAACGAGGGCCTTGCAGTTTTCCTGCCGGTGGTCTCGCCCCGGTGGTCTCGCCCCGGTGGTCTCGCCCCGGTGGTCTCGCCCCGGTGGTCTCGCCCCGGTGGTCTCGCCCCGGTGGTCTCGCCCCGGTGGTCGTCCAGCGTGGCAACGGATTTAGACCACGGGCCCGATAGTCCAGAAAAGCGTACTGGGCTGGGCCAGGAAACCGCGCCCCATTCCATAAACCATAACCGACTGCCTGACGGCAGTCGGCGAATCTAGAGACAGGCCTCCGCCAGCCCTTCGCCCCGTGGCAAGGAGGCCATGCACGCGGCAGCAACTCAATCGCCGCGCGGTCGGCCACTCGCCTCCGCGAGCCCGCCGAAAAAAATTGTCGTCGGCGCAGATTTTCTTACTTCGGGTGACCTGTCAGTCCATGGCACATTGGATTAACGCCGTGACTGTCACGGCGAGACAGGTTCCCTCTTCATGGAGTTCACCAATGACAGAACGTCTCGTAGATGCCGCAGAACTTGCGAGCATCCTCGGCATCTCCACTCGCACGCTCGCGCGGATGGTCAGGACCGGCGACATCCCCCAACCCGTCGCTGTCGGTCGTCTGCGTCGATGGAATCCAGATGCAGTCAGCAGCGCCCTTAGCCGCAAGACGAAGGAGGCTCGCCGATGAACAAGCAGGCCAGACTCAACCGACTCGCGGCGATGTATGGAGGCGACGAACTCGCCGACCTCGCCAAGCAGTTTAATGACGCGGACGTCGCGAGCGACTCTGCGGCAATCCCGCCGGGCAAATACCGCTGCCTGGCAGTCTCAGGTGACCTCCACAAGAGTCGCAGCGGCACGCCTGGATACCGTGTCACGTTCGTCGTCGACGACGGCGAACATCGCGGCGTCCGGCTCCGGCATGACTGCTGGCTCACTCCAGCGGCTCTGCCGATGGCAAAGCGAGACCTCCTCAAGTTCGGCGTGACGCGTCTCGACTCGCCGTTCCCGCAGGGATACGTCGCGGATGTCGTCGTCGTGAAGTACACGGACGACGACGGCATCGAGCGAAACAAGGTGCGGTCGTTCACGATCGTCGAGCGACTCGATGATCCGACGGCTGACCCCGCGTTCGCGTGCGACGCCACCGCAGTGAACGGAAAGGAGGCGACATGAACTCCTTCGTGGATTCGCACATCGCCTTCGCCGAAGTCATCCTCGCGCAGTCTGCCTCGATGCGACACCAAGATCGAGTCTTCCGAGAAGAGGTCGTGCCTGCATTGTCGACCTACGACGAGCAGGTCGAGGTGGCGCGATCGCTAACCTGCCTTGCACAGCGGCGGGGATATCGTTTCTTCTCCACCGTGGACGTCATGCTGAGCGCAGCGACGTTCGCGGGCCCTGGCAGCAGGAAACTGTCCCCAGAAGCGGCCAGCGAGTTGGAACACCTGCGTCACATGCTCCAGCACGCAAGCCTGCGTTTCGACGGGAAAGATTTCAATCTGAAAGACATTGGCTGGTCTTCGGCGTGGCGAGACCCACATCCAAACTGCATCGCGTTTCGAAACTCGATCCAGGCAATCGAGAACCTTACGCGAACTCTTTCCATCTCCGAACTGTGGGAGTACGGGCTCGTCCCGTCTGATCTCGAAGAGTTCGACATGGAGATAATGAAGCAGGCGAATTACTGGACGGACGTCACCGACGCTCTGCTCGCCAAGCACGGCGGTAACTGGCGAGCCATGCTTCGTGACAGCAGCATCGTGGGGCAACCGCTGTGCTGAATGAGTTCACGATCGGGCTGCGGGTGGTCGGACCGTTCACGGGCGTACGGCGAAGAGTGCCGTGGCGAGAGGCCTTTGCGGCCCACCTTGCATGCGAGCCTCGGGCCCAGGGCGGAGAGTCGTACCTTTCCGTCTTCACGTTCGATGCGGCGATGGCCGAGCATCTCTCAGCCCGAGGCTCTCCGGCAGGATTCGAAGGGGAGACGTGCGCCGAGTTCGTGACGTTCGACATCGACCGCGAGAACGAGATTGCTCAAGCCCTGGCGGACACCCGTATCCTCGCGGGGGTGCTTGAGGAGACGTTCGAAGCCCCCACGGCGGCGATTCAAGTTTTTTTCTCGGGAAGCAAGGGGTTCCACATTTTGGTGCCGACGGACCTTTGGTCGCCGACGCCGAGCGTGGACTTCTCTCGCGTCGCCCGCGTCTTTGCGGAGCGGATAGCGGCGGAAGCCAAGGTCGCGATTGATTCGAGCATCTACAGCCGCGTCTCTCTGATCCGCTCGCCGAACTCCCGACATCCGGCGACGGGGTTGTTCAAGGTTCCGCTCACTGTCGATCAAATCGATAGTCTCGACGACGGTGAGATTCGGGAACTCGCGAGGCAGCCAATCCCTGCTGCTCCGAGCCAGCGCGAAGCGTCTGCCTGCTGTTCACTGCTCGCGGCGGAATGGCAAGCAGCAGAAGAGGAGGTCGCGAAGTTCAACGCCGAACGAGCCGCCCACCACTCGGCCAGTGAAGGAACCGCGAGGCTGACGCGGCTGACGAAATCAATCCTGCGAGGCGAGTGCCTCGACGAAGGCAGCCGCCACAGGCATCTGTACTCTGCCGCCGCGAATCTTGGCGAGTGCGGCGCCAGCCTGCACCTTGCTCTGGAACTTCTCACAGACGTCGGCCGCGAGTGCGGACTGAGGCCGAGCGATGTGGCCAAGCAGATCACTGACGGCCACGCCCGAGGGAGCAACCCCGCATGAATGCATGTTTCGCGACGGGCGTCGATGCGATTGCTCACTGGCGCGATGATCTTCGGAGCGGCCGCAAGCCTGAGGTGATCGAACACCAGTTCAAGCAGCCACTTCTGATTCCTGGGCATGTTGCCCTGGTAGGCGGGGCTCCGGGCGCCGGAAAAACCGCGTTCATCACTCAGGTCGTTGTCGAGGGCCTTCGGATGAACCCCGACAAGCGTGCCCTGATCGCGAACTGCGAAATGTCGCCTGCGGCGATTCTCGATCGCCAACTCGCGAGGCTGTCCGGCGTTCCCGCCGAGACGATCCGGCATCGCCGATTCACGGCCGCGCACCGTGAACGGCTCGACGCAGGCATCGCGACGCTGGAGAGCATCGCCGAGCGTCTCGCGTTCCTCGACTCACTGTGAACGCCGGTCGAAAAGTGCAGCGCGCGGTGGGGTAGCCCGGCCGGTCGAAAAATGCAGCGCACAACTGTGCAGCGATATCGGTGAGGAGAATCGCGGCGGAGCCGCGATTTCCCCTTTACC
>Ga0315904_10005772_pt1 | contig 17100 bp, 8 predicted proteins | sample LakEriMetagenome_6_FD_203529 | JGI IMG/M metagenome (GOLD analysis project Ga0315904, IMG submission 203529) | Freshwater fungal communities from buoy surface, Lake Erie, Ohio, United States - Buoy 12 MA120 | ecosystem: Environmental > Aquatic > Freshwater > Lake | place: USA: Lake Erie, Ohio...
AAAGGTTGGGCCGAAGAACAACACACGTATTTCTACGCCGTGTTCTCCCAACCCTTCCGCGATTTCACACAACTGGATGTCAGTTACACCGAAGATCGCGATGGCAAAAAAGTGACCGTTATGGAACAAGTACAGGTGTTCTCGATGCTCTTTGACCCAACCTCTTCGCTCACCGTCAAGGTTGGATTAAGCGGAGTGGATGAAATCGGAGCGCGCAAAAACCTCTATGCAGAAGCACCCCATTGGAACTTTGACCAATACCGCACACAAGCGAAGGCAACGTGGTCAAACGTGCTCAAAAAAGCACCACTGACTTCTTCCGATTCCGAAGAACTGGCGAACTATTACACTGCTTTATATCACTGTTATACCGTGCCGAATATTTGGAGCGACACCGATGGCCGATACCGTGGAGAAGACAAAAAAATCCATACTGCGAATGGCTATACGCGCTATACTGTTTTCTCATTGTGGGATACGTTTCGCGCTTATCACCCGCTCATGAGCGAACTCGAGCCCGAGCGCACCCGTGACTGGATTATCACCTTCCTGGAAATATTCAAAGAACGCCGAGAACTTCCTGTCTGGGAATTAGCCGGAAATGAAACCTACTGCATGATTGGCTATCACAGTGTGCCGGTGATCTACGACGCCTACATGCGAGGCATTCGCGATTTCGACCATGAGCTCGCGCTCAAAGCGATGATCAACAGTGCATCCGGTCCACAAGACGAAAAAAAGCGATACGCGGAACTAGGCGTTGTGCCTGCCAATGAATTCAGTGAGAGTGTTTCCAAAACACTCGAGTTTGCTTATGACGACTGGTGTATTGCACAATTCGCCTCACAACTCGGGAACGCAGAAGTGTATGAGCAATTCATCAAACGCAGTCAGTCATGGAAGCATTTGTATGATCCTGCATCCGGCTTCATGCGACCTCGTCGCAATGGTGGATTCCCTGACCCGTTCGATCCGTATCAAGTCGATTTCAATTACACAGAGGCCAACGCGTTTCAATATTCACTGTTCGTTCCCCATGATGTGGAAACACTCATTGCTTATCACGGCGGCCCGGAGCCATTCGAAAAATGGCTGGATGCTATGTTTTCTGCTTCGCAAAAAACTTCCGGCCGCGAGCAAGCCGATATCACAGGACTTATTGGTCAATACGCTCATGGCAATGAACCCAGCCATCATGTGGCTTTCCTCTACAACTTCATCGGAAAACCCGAAAAATCAAGAGCACTGGTCGAACGCATTTGCAAAGAACAATACCATAATGCGCCTGATGGATTGTGCGGAAATGAAGACTGCGGACAGATGTCGGCGTGGTACGTGCTGGCCAAGAACAATGTCTATTCGTTTTTACCGGGTTCAAAAAACATGATTGCCATTGGCGAGAGCACGCGTTTCGCAGCTGCGCCGGTAATTGCATCGAAGGTATCTGACTTCCTCATCCAACCGATGCCGGTGATTTCCGGACCACAGCTTCCCTTTCGAGACAGCACTACTATTAAGCTGCGAGCAATGAAAGGGGCCGGTAACTACAAGATACACGTAGAACCTCCGCGAGGAACACGTCGCCCCATCAAGGTGCTTGAATTGCTCGATGGTGAAACACGTGAGATTACGATCTACGACGAATCGCACATCGTAGCGTTTTCGAAAGAATCGGATGAAAGACTTTGCACAGCAGATTACTACAAACGCGATTCGAATCGCCGTATGCTATCACTCACACCTTACAACAATCAATATACGGGAGGTGGTGATGAGGCACTCATCGATGGCATGCGCGGTGGCGTGGATTTCCGCACTGGTTCCTGGCAAGGTTGGCAAGGACAATCCATGGAATGCGTGATTGACCTCGGCGCGGAGCAAGCCATCACTACCGTTGGCCTTTCGTGTTTGCAAGAAACCAAATCATGGATCTGGTTTCCCTCGCGCATCGAAATTCAACTTTCACACGATGGGAAAACCTTCGCGCAGGCCGCTGCCATCGACATTACTGAATACCAAAAGGAAACCCAACCGTCGACCAGGGAATTCACCAAAGACCTCCGCGCAAGCGCGCGTTACGTCAAAGTGATTGCCAAGCCTGCATTCGATGCCATCCCCGCTTGGCACTTAGGCGCGGGCGGCAAGCCGTGGATTTTTGCGGATGAGGTTGTTGTGAAGTAGAAGGGTGAAGGGTGAGGGGTGAGGTGATTTCAATTCATCAAAACCCTATTGCGAAATTATTCCTGTAGTGTCATAATATTCTACCTTCGTTCCCTTACAAAGTACGCCCTTGCCCACCCCTCTTCTCGATATCGGACTTGCACAAACCACCCTCCATCCGTTCGGACTGGAGGTCGAGCGCGCTGATGGAGTTTTTATTTATACAACCGATGGAAAGCGCTACATGGATTTTATCTCCGGTATTGGTGTAAACAACCTTGGGCATGGTCACCTCCATATTAAACAGGCTTTGCACAACCAAATCGAAAAGCACTTGCATGTGATGGTGTATGGCGAGTATCTGCAAGCTTCACAAAAAAAAGCGGCAGAGCTTCTTACTGCTGCGCTGCCTTCTTCGCTTAACACCTGCTACTTCGTGAACAGCGGAACAGAAGCCATTGAAGCTGCTTTGAAATTGGCCAAACGTGTTACCGGTCGTACACAGCTCATCGCCTGCAAAGGCGCTTACCACGGCAATACACACGGAAGCATGAGTGTGAGTCACAACGAAAAAAAGAAATCAGCTTTTCGACCTTTGCTTCCTGATGTGCAATTCATCACATTCAATGCGATAGCGGATTTGGAAAACATCACTACACAAACCGCTTGTGTGATTGCAGAAACCATTCAAGGTGATGCAGGTGTACGCATACCCGATGCTGCATGGTTGCAAGCGCTACGTGCACGTTGCACCGAAACAGGCACGCTACTCATTCTTGATGAAATTCAATGCGGCATGGGGCGCTCGGGTTCTTTATTCGCATTCGAGCAATTTGGAATAGTGCCCGATATTCTCGTTTTAGGCAAAGCCCTCGGAGGTGGAGTTCCAGTTGGTTGTTTTGTCTCATCACGCGATCACATGGCGCTGCTCACACATGACCCCATGCTCGGGCACATCAGCACCTTTGCCGGGCATCCGCTTATATGTGCAGGCGTTACCGCATGTCTTGAAGTGTTCAAAAACGAACAGGTAGTTACCCCTATCGAACACAGAGGTCAGCGCATTGCCGCCTTTCTGCGCAACTTACCGCATGTCAAAGAAGTTCGTCAGCGCGGATATTACTTCGCTATTGACATGCCCGACGAAGAGCACGTGCGTAAAGTCGTAGAATACTGCATGGACCATGGTGTTATCACATTCTGGTTTCTTTCGTGTCCATGGTCGTTTCGAATTGCGCCACCGCTTACCATTTCAGAGAAGGAAATTGATGAGGCACTTGCAGTTATTGAGCAGGCCATTCGGCTCTCAGCTCAGTCATAACCGCTCCTACTCCTTCACGCGCATAGCAACTACACCGGCGGCAATCAACAAGCAACCTCCCAGGCTGATAGCCAGCATGCGGTTTTGATCCAGAACATTCTCCATCACCCAACCAAACGAAAGCGCGGCGATGATTTCCGGCAACACAATGAAGAAATTGAAAATCCCCATATACACGCCAATCTTATCCGCCGGCAAGCAGTCGCTGAGCATGCTATAGGGCATCGAGAGGATACTCGCCCAGGCAATTCCCACGCATGCCATCACCACAAACAACCAATGCGATTGCTCGGCACCGTGAATGAATTGCAATGAAATCAAGGCGGCACCGCCGATGGTAAGGCACAACTGGTGGGTGAATTTTTTACCGATACGACCGGCCAATACCGGCAATGCCAAGGCAAACAAGAACGTCGTTAGGTTTTGAATGCTATAGGTAAGTCCCGCGATTTCATTCCCCTCTTTGTAGAGCGCACGAAGAGCGGGATCAGCATCTTCTGCAGCCAGTCCACCAAAAATATCGGCACCAACGGCAGGCGTATAGTAAAACCACATCAGAAATAATCCCGGCCAGGTGAGAAACTGCACCAAGGCGAGCTGCTTCATTTTGCGTGGCATATGCATAATGGCATGCACTATTTCTTCTACACCGGCGCCAAAACCCTTTTTACGTTCAATGACTTTCTCGCGATCGGAAATCTCCTGCGGCGGATATTCTTTCGTGGTGAGAATCGTGTACATCACGAACAGGAAAAACGCAGCCGCACCAATGTAAAAGCTGAGCTTGACATTCGTTGGAATGCCTACATGTCCCTCTGCATCCTGCACTCCCAGCCAGTGAGTGAATATCCAGGGAAGCGCGCTGGCCACTACGGAACCCAAACCAATGAACAAACTCTGCATGCTAAAGCCGAACGTGCGCTGATTTTCGGGAAGCTTATCGGCAACAAACGCTCGAAAGGGTTCCATCGAAATATTGATGGAAGAATCCAGAATCCACAACAAACCTGCTGCCATCCAAAGCTCACTGCAATTGGGCATCATCATCAGCGCCAGCGAACTGAGCACGGCGCCAACAAAGAAATACGGACGACGACGTCCAAAAGTAGGATGCCACGTGCGGTCGCTCATGTAACCGATGATTGGCTGGACAATCAAACCAGTGAGCGGAGCAGCCAGCCAGAGCATAGGTATCTCATCAGGCTTCGCGCCAAGAAACTCATAGATGGAACTCATGTTGGCCATTTGCAATGCCCAACCAAACTGAATTCCCATGAACCCAAAGCTCATGTTCCATATCTGCCAAAAACTAAGTTGCTTTTTTTCCATTGTTGCGGTGATTGTCGTGCAATATATCCAAATTCCACAAATAAAAATCGGTTTGAATTGCACTGTAAGATGACTCAATTGCCTTAGTCGCACAATAGCCCTCGCATGCTAATTTTGCAGCATGTCGCAAACACCCCTTTTGGTCTCCTCACGCCTGCCCACCGTCTATGGTGAGTTCGTGATGGATGCGTTCGATAGCGGTCGCCCGGAAATGCCACACTTGGTGCTGCGCAACCGCGGAAGTGAATCACCCATTGTGAATGTGCGCATCCATTCAGAGTGCCTCACCGGTGATGTCTTCGGCTCAACGCGCTGCGATTGCGGCGAACAACTGGCGACTTCCCTGCGTTATATCGAAGATCACGGTGGTGTGCTGGTGTACCTGCGCCAGGAAGGACGTGGCATTGGACTAGTCAACAAAATGAAAGCCTACAACCTGCAAGACCAAGGCATGGACACGATTGTAGCCAATCATCACTTGGGTTTTCATGCCGACCTGCGCAACTATTCGGAGGCCATAACTATCCTAAAACAACTGGGAATTTCGCGCATCAATCTCATCACCAACAATCCCGACAAACTCGATGCTTTCCACGAATCAGGAATTACCATCGAAAACCGCATTCCTATCTTGATTGATCCCCGTCCGGAAAATCGCACGTATCTCGACACCAAGAAAAACGCCCTCGGGCATTTCTTAGGGTAGGAAATATTATCTCTTGATAAGCGTAATCTGCTGCTGACGACCATCTGTCATCACGGCATGCATAACATACATTCCGGGTGCCCACGCGCGTGTATCCCAAACTCCCCATGCAAGCATAGTGTGATCCGCTACCCATTGCCCTTGCGCATTGAAAAGACTCCAAGACTGAGGAGTTGGTCCGTTCCACTGCAACACATCCTCAAACGGCATAGGATAAGCGCTGGGGAAAGCATTTTCCACTTCTGTTATACCGACAAGCAATTCCACTTGCGTCGCTTGCGTGCAGCCCGCTTGATCACTGACCACGCACACATAAGTGCCCGGCTCTGCCGTTAACTCAAAACCCACATCACCATTGCTCCATTCCACTGCGTATGGCGGCAGACCACCTTCGACTTCCACGATGATTTGATCAACATTTTCTTCAACCGAAATTTCAATCGGTTCGAATTGAAGAATAGAGATGTTTCCCTCAGCGATGCAGCCTGCCGCATCCATCCACTGTGTTTGATAATCGCCTGCAGGTAACGCTTCGAGAGGCAATTCCGAACCAAACATGCCCCATGGAGCAACGCCACCACTAAACTGCAACTCCACCATAGCCGATGGCATATCAGCACACAGCGTATCGATGTAATCCACAACTTCAAATGGACCGAGCGTTTCAATCGTGAGCACTCCTGTATAGAAACACCCCATTTCATCCAACACCGTGAAAGGATAATCGTCCTGCAACAAGTCGCCTTCAGGGGACTCCAAACCAATTAACATAGCGTACCCCTGAGCATGCTCAACGTGTAGTTCGTAATGCGATGTTTCTCCAAAACAACCAGGTACTATTGAAGCTTCCACGATTAACGGTGAAGGGTCGTTTAACGTGACCAGCGTATCCAATGAACACCCATTGCCATCCATCAGGTGTATCTCATAGTCACCTCCATCCAATGCACCCAGCGCTGAGCCGGTGACGACTTCCCCATTAATCCAAACCTGTGACCATTCAGTGGTGAACACCTGAATCGCGCCATCACTCGCACCATGGCAACTCGGCTCCATCACCTGCACTTGAGCGTTCAATTGCGCGTGAACAGTAACGGCATACATGAATTCAGTTATTTGTCCCTGTGCATCTGTAACGACCGCTGTGTATTCACCGGGCTCGCTCACTTGCAGAACCGCATCCTGTGAACCGGTCGACCATTCAACCTGAACAGCATCCTGCGGTTGCAAATAGAGAGTATCTCCGCTGCACATCGAAAGCTCAACCATCTGAACCGGATTCTCCGGGAGAGACTCGACTATATAATGCAACTGATTCGGCGTGGGATTATAAAGCACGTCCCTGATCCCCGAAGGCCATCGCACTACGACACTGTCAATCGCTTGTCCTTGCGAAGCAAACAACAGGTACTGCGAATCCTGCGAAAGATAATTTTCACCGCACGTCCTTGATCGCAATTGTACCACCTCACCCACATGACACGTCAGTATGGAACCTATCCCATCCCGATTACTCACCGTTCCCTGCAAGGCAATTTTTACGGAAGTGGAATCAGGTTCCTGTGACTCAAATAATAATGACTGATTATTCTGATATGGATTGCAAGCAATATCATAACGACCGTCGTTATTGGCGTCACCCTTAGCAACACTGTAGAGAAACTCACTGTCCTCTCCTTGAAAAGCTTCTGAGCTGGATGCAAAGGAACCCCCATTTGCATTTTGCAAGAGACGATTGGTCCCCGGCTGAGGTCCTGTTGCGACGACATAAATATCCTCCCACATTTTCCCTTGCGTATCAACAAACACACTTCCCCAACAGTTGGCGTTCACCGTGGCTCCCATGGGCACCGCAGCATTGGTGAATACGCCACCATTCTGCATCATTAAGACATTACCCTCGGTTGTGTTAGAAATATAAAAGTCAAAGTCACCATCGCGATCAGGATCACCGGGCGATAGTGACATCGCATTAATAGCCACATCAAAACCCGACTGCTGACTGATATCGCTAAAGCCGTCAATCCCATTGTTTTGATACAACCGATTGCCTACAAACTTGTCGTTGCTGATGAGCAAGTCCTGATCGCCATCGATATCATAGTCTATCCAAAGGACCTGGTACGTGGGCGAAACGCCATTATCAATCCCAAGTGCTGCAGCATTCTCCGTAAAAGTACCATCGCCATTGTTGTGATAACACCAGCCCGTAGCACCAATACCTGTTGGATAGTAATTGGCAATGTATAGATCCGTAAAACCGTCGTTATCGTAATCTGCCCAGCTTGCCGATGTATTGTGGGGCTCCGGCTCCGAACATGCCAACACTGAACTGACATCTTCAAATGTCATATCGCCATTGTTGCGCATGAGCACTGGACAATCACCAAACCGTGTGGTAAAAAAATCCGAGTCACCATCGTTGTCGTAATCTACCCATATCGGATGTTGAATCGCACCGGAAATTCCGGAGAAGTAATACACGGGCTCAAAGCCATCGCCCGTGTTGCGATACGTATATACGCCCATACCAACGCTACCGTAGGTCAAATCATCCAGTCCATCACGATCGAAATCGTGAAAGCTCACCCCACTCTCAACATTACCGGAGCTACTTTCCACATACAACTGATAGACCGCCGTAGCATCATAGAATTGAGCCACTGCCGAACAGAACGACAAACAGACCGCACTGATTAGTGCAGCAGCATATCCGACATAGCGGACATGCACACTCCGGTGAGCATAGAAAAGGATCAAGTTAAGGTGACCGTCGATGACTGCCGAACAGTTCCAATCGCGGTTGCTTAACTATAACGTAACAAAGTAAAAAGGTTGCCCCGAAAGAGGGGCGAAGGGCGAAGGGCGAAGGGCGAAGGGTGAAGGGCGAAGGGCGAGGGGCGAGGGGCGAAGGGCGAAAGGTGAAGGGCGAAGGGCGAAGGGTGAAGGGCGAAGGGCGAGGGGTGAAGGGCGAAGGGCGAGGGGCGAGTGGCGAAGGGTGAAGGGTGAGGTCAGAATTTTAACAGCGAGAGGCTCACACGATGGGTGGAATCTGTGGCGTTCACCGTATACAACCCGATAGGCCATGGAGAGCAGTCAAGGACGTTACTGCCCGGAGAGAAACTGCCGGAGTACATGTGTTTGCCTTGGGCATCGTAGACCTGAATAAACATAGGATGCGTCAAGTTGAGCGTGACGAACGTCTCTGTGGGGTTCGGAAAAAGACTCACCCCCATCTGCAACTCATCGATATTCGTGTCTACAATCGACTGCGAATCGGTCACTGCACAGCCATTGGCATCCGTAATTTCAACACTGTATCTCCCCTGGCCAATGCTGTCCAATACGGCAGTTGTATCACCGGTGCTCCATTCAATGGTGAAAGGCCCCTGGCCTTGCTGTATGGCAACTTCCATTGACCCGTTATCGCCTCCCGAGGCATTGGTAAAAGCCACAATTGAAGCTTCCAGTGCAGGAAACTCTCCCACAGTGACGGTCAGTTCATCGCTGCAATCATTGCCATCGGTTATCGTAAACGTATACGTTCCGGCCGACAACGCCTGAGGATTATTGCCTTGCCAATCGTAACTATACGGCAAAACTCCGCCACTACCGAAATAAGAAAGCGCTGCTGTTTGACCCACACATACGCTGTCAACACTTCCCACCAAATTCACCACCGGCAATTGTCCTATGGTGAAATTCGCTTCTGCCACGCAGCCATTGCCGTCAGTAACGACGACCGTGTAATCGCCCGGTTGGAGCGTATCCGGATCACTTCCATTGCTCAGCATGAATGTGTATGACCCCGTTCCTCCCGCTGCTGTGAAGTTGCCGGCAACGGTAGTGCCCGCGCAAATGGCCACTGACTCCGCCTGCGCAGTCAATACTTGGGGAGCCACAACGGAAACTGTTCCCTCAAAGACGCAATTGGCCTCATCGGTAAAGGTGTAATGATAATCGCCCGGTATCAGATTACAGTTACTGCTTACGGTTGAAGGACCTGTCCAGACAATGTTTGCCGGCACCTCGCCATTAGCTGTAACCGCAATGCATCCATCCGCAGCATCGAAGCAACTTGGCGGAGTTACAGTTTCTCCAATTTCCGGATTTGAAGAAGCCTCCACCGTGCGCGTCAAAGAAGCTGCATAACCGCAGCGATTGGTAATCGTCAATTGGTAATCACCCGGCGCGTTTATGACAATGCTCTGCCCATCGCTGCCATCAAACCAGGTATAAACGCCTTCCAGATTCGTGCTCAACGTAACTGTTCCTCCGTTGGGACAAATGGTCTGCTGTGAAGAGGAAATCGCTGTCGCAAAAGATGCGCCTTCCTCGAATGCATGCACGCGGTCGGCCTGAAGATTATAATATCGCTCTATGGCTCCGCTTGGCCATTGCAACTCCAGCGTATCCGCCTGAAGTGCCGACCCCAAACTTAAAATTTCATACTGCGAATCTTGTCCGAAGAAACTCTCTCCGCAAAACGTCTGCACCACATGCTCCTGGCCATTCACCCAATAGCGAATCTTCGTTCCTACGGCATCGCGATTACTCTCAACTCCCGTTAAGGACAGTTTTATCCAGTGATTACTACCGCCATTATTTTGAAACAGGAAGAAGCGAAACGGCAATACAAAAACATCCGCAAAATCCCAATAACCGTCATTGTTCAAATCGCCTTTGGCTGAGGTAAAACAATTACCGATATCATTCGCCATGCTCACGTTATTGAAGGTGTGATCAGGATTTTGTTCGAACAGAAAATTAATGTTCTGCGCAACCAGATTCGCTTGCGTAGCCACATGTAAATCATCCAATCCATCATGGTTAAAATCCATGAACATGCACCCCCAGGAAAGGGCATTCACGGTTACACCCGCTGCAGCTGCCACATCCGTAAACAACCCGGCATCGTTGCGCATGAGCTTATTGCCCGACGCAATATTGGTCAGATAAAGATCCAAATCACCGTCTGCATCGTAATCGCTCCAGGTAATTCCCATACCATCCATGTTGATTGCCAAACCGATGCTATCGCCCACGGTTTCAAAACCTTCACCTGTATTTTCAAACATCTCTGTCGGCATTCCCGCATCATTGACAATAAATAAATCAAGCAGACAGTCATTGTTGTAATCGATCCATGTGCTCATGTAAGTTGGACGATTCAAATTACCAACGTTTAAGTCGAGTGCTACATTGGTAAACGTACCATCACCATTGTTGTGCAAAAGCCAATTCACCGCGTAGTAATTGCAGACATAGACATCCAGAAATCCATCGTTGTCGTAATCACCCCATGAACTCCCCATTGAATCGGTGTCGGTGCTCGGCAAACTCAGATTCGCTGTCACTTCCGTAAAAATCATTTGATTGCCTGCAGCGGGGGTATCATTGCGCCAAAGCCTGCAACTCATGTTGGTACCGCAAGCGAAAAAATCGGAGTCGCCATCGTTATCGTAATCCACCCACTGGATTGCCTTTATCTGCGCGGAATTTTCAAAAGCATGAACAAGCATCAGTGTGCCCTGAACATTGCGGTACACCAAAATCGAAAAACCGCCCTGCCCGAGAGTTAGATCATCCCAACCATCACGGTCATAATCAAACCAACTTACACCGGGAGAATGACCTGCAGGATTACCTTCCAGTGAAAACCCGTGTTCAATTTTGGTGAACTGACTCGATGCAACGGAGGTGATGAGTGCAAGAAGAACAACTAGTAATGAGCGCATAGCAGCAAAGTTTCGTCTGTAATAAATACATCCGAAAAATAACCCACCCTATCTATGAACGTCAAATACCCACAACATTATTTGGGCAAGCGTCGGTTCATAACCATAAACCACGCAGGAGGAAAAAGAGACAACAGCATCATGGCCGGGTAACCCGCCGGTAACTGCGAAGCCCCCTTCATACTGTCGAGCAACTGATAATGCTTTGCCGGCTCCCAATGATGATCGCTATGGCGTGTGAGTTCAAAAAGCACCAGACGGCCCCAGGAATAATCAGCATTCCAGGAATGCTCCGGCTCTACATCTTCATACCGATGCTCGTTTACTTTGGTACGATACAAACCATAATGCTCGATGTAATTGACAGTCTCGAGCAACAAAACCCCCATGAGCGCGGCTCCCAGAAAACACCACAGGGCATGCATGCCGAAAAAGAATGCAATGGCACCAACCAGCAACAGTTGAATTACCGTCATGCGCAGCATTTCATTGCGATAGGAGAAAAACGAACGCTTTCCCCGACTCAACTCTTTGAGTTGAATCCGCCAAGCCGATTGGTAGGAGAAAATAATCGTTCGTATCCAGTAAAAGTACAGCCATTCATTCTTTCGGGCAGTTGCAGGGTCAGCCTGCGTGCCCACGTTGCGATGATGCCCCTTGTTGTGTTCAATGAAGAAGTGCATGTAAAGCGTACCGGCTAACAGCATTTTAGCCATGAACCGTTCGTAGGATTTCGTGCGATGGCCCAGCTCATGCGCAACATTGATCCCCAACACTCCGCACATCAACCCCATCGCTGTGATGCGTCCAATCATATCGGAGGTTGACAACACCTGCGTTTTCATCATCCATAAAAACCACAACATCATCCCCCATTGCACGGGCACTGCCAGGTAGATTACCGCATCATACAGCCATTTCGATTCCGCGGTATTGCGCTCTTCACCCGATAGATTGTGGTGCTTTACTCCCGACAACTGATCCATCAATGGAATAAATCCAAATCCGTAAATCAGCGGCAAATACGTGAGCCAGCCCGTTTGAGTGAAGCTTACCACAGTAGTTAGCGGTAATGAGTATGCTAACAAATACTTGAATGCTCGCATGAAGAAAAAATTTAGGCCGGATTCTTCTCTTTCAGAAAACGCAACAACTCCTCATCCGACTTACCTACCAAATGTAACGCTTGTTTGGACTGAACTGCCCAAGGTGAATTCGGATAAAGCTCAATCACTTTGTTGTATTGCTTGGTGGCCTCTTTGGGCTGATGCATATGCGCATCATAGATAAAAGCGACTAGATAAGCGGCTTCTGCTTTGTGTGTGATGTCTTTTGTGCCGTCATGAAAATTGGCAAACAACTCTATCGCTTTATCATATTTTCCCAGTGCATCCGCCACTTTGCCCGCTTCAAATAGGAAGCTCAACGCGAGCGAATCCTCCGCATGACGATTGTAGTAATCCTGATACGCCCTCAATAGCCTCAACCCCGTTGTCCGATCCAACACCGTGTCTTTGCGAGCCCGCTGCTCCATGCTGCGAATCTCCACCAATGCAGGGTCCACGACCACCTTTGGTTGATCTACCGTTTCCAGCACTTGCTTGTCTGCTGTTGACTGCTCCGGGCTGTCACCGCACGAGCAAACCCACAAGCTGCATGCAAATGCCATTAGGCTCATTCGAAATGTTACTGTCTTCATTTAGGAAACTTCATGCGATAATTAACGTCGACATGACCGCGTGAAATATCATTCAATTTACCCCTCAACAACGTTCGCTTGAGCGGACTGATTTTATCAATAAAAAGAACGCCTTCGATATGATCATATTCGTGTTGCACAACACGAGCGGCAAAGCCATCTAACTCCTCTTCATACAAATCCCAATGCTCATCATAGTATTCAATTTTCAGACGCGGCTTGCGCTTTACCTCTTCCCTAAGATTGGGAATAGATAGACAACCTTCCTCACAACTCCATTCATCACCCGACTCTTCCAAGATAATCGGATTGATGAACACCCGCTTGAAATCCTCACAGGTCGGGTCACCATCCTCACCCTCAGCCACAGGAGTAGCATCCACCACGAACAAGCGAATTCCTTTACCAATCTGAGGAGCAGCCAACCCAATACCATTGGCATGGTACATCGTTTCGAACATGTCTTCAATCAATTTGGCCAAACCCGGATAGTCCTCGGCAATATCCACTGCACGACGCTTCAATACCGGATCACCATAGGCTACGATGGGTAGAATCATGGGGCAAAAATAAGGGCGAAGGACGAAGGACGAAGGACGAAGGACGAAGGACGAAGGAAATTTTTCCCCACACTCATCCCCTCGCCCCTCGCCCTTCATCCTTCGTCCTTCGCCCTTAAAAAAAAAGGGCCCCGCTTGCGCGGAGCCCTTTTTCATTTTATCTCGACGAGAAGTGATTATTGCTTCGCAACAATCATGCGTTCTGTCATGATTTGACCGTCTACTGTGAATTCAACATTGTAGATACCTGAAGCCAATGGCTCAGCGAATGTTACAATGGTGTTCAAAGAACCTTCCACAGTGTAGCGGTTGGTGTAAACGATGCGACCCATCGCGTCAGTGATACGTACGAATACGTTATCTGACTCGATACCGGCAACATTCAAGTTCACCATTTCACCGTTGTTTGGGTTAGGATACAAGTTAGCAGCAACGAAAGTTGATACCTTCTCAGTACCGTCAACACTACCCTCTTCCAGTTCAGCACCGGCAGCAGTGTTGTTAACCAAAATACGCTGAACAGGACCATAGAGACCTGGACCGTATGAGAAATTCGGACGAATTTCTACATCCCAAGCGCCAGGATTTGCCAGGTTAGTCAATACACCCAATGGCAAGTATGGAGAAGCAGCAGAGGTACTGTATTCAGCCGCTATACCAGCTGAGGTACCATCTGCGCAGCTCACTACAGGCGACAAACGGTAAGTGTAGCCAGTCGCACCACAAACGAAGCTAGATGTAGATCCGGCAACGGTTGCACCTACGAGGTAGTTGCTACGCAACAACGAAGCAGGACAACGCTGGTTGAGACGAACTTCCACGTTCGGGTGGTTTTGAATTGATACACCTGTGCAACGTGGGTCAGTGCTGACACCGTCCACAGTGATAACCTCAGATTCTCCAATGCTGTTCGTCAATGAATATGTTACATCAACATCAACATTATACACTCCACCATAGCGCAATGCCAAGGTTGGGTTAGACAATACTATCAAACCATTGGTACCTGAAACGCTGGTTGGACCTCCAAGGGTTCCTCCTGTTGGGTTGAAATTGAACGTGTATGTTACACCTTGTGATGGCGCTCCACGGTAATTCGCACGGTAAGCATCACATAGACGCAAGCCAGCGACAGGGACTACCGTATTGCAACCGCTTCGCAACAAGTTCTGGACGCACATTGCGAATGCTCCTCCTGTACCCGGTGTATTGTAACCAACAGCAATCCAGTATTGTGTACCGGCTGTCAATCCACTAACATTCAATTGCTCGTAGTCGCTAGCACCTGTGCCAACGTTCTCAGAAGCAATCAAAATGTAGTTGCCTGATTCATCACGGCTGTAGAGTGCAATAACATCATCTACTGAAGATGAAGTTACTTTAATCGATACAGCAGTTGACTGCGCCGTGAAGCGGTACCAAACGTCACCGCCTGAGATTACACTACTTGCTGTCTCCGGAGAATTGGTAGCCAAAGCAGTGTTACCGTTGAAGGCATAACAGGTCGGATAAGACAAGTTCGTAGAGTTTTGAATGCTCACAGCGAACTGTGGAATATCATTCAAAATCACCGGAGGCTGAATAAATACAGTGTAGTCATGGCATTCTCCCCATGTTTCCTGAGCACAAGCGTCGGCCTGCACCAGTGGTGCTCCGTTGTCTATGCAAAGGATACGCATTTTGTGCGCACCATAGATTACGTTAGATGAAGGAATACCGAGTTCAAATGAAGCAAATGAACCTGCAGTAGCACTAGAACCCAAGAATTCAAGTGGGTCTGCAAAGTCACCATCATTGTTAACGTCAATCCATGCACCGAAGTAGTCAAATGGATAGCCTGAGCTCACTTCAATCGAGTAAGTAGAACCTTGGTAGAACGTACAAGAAGTCAATCCACTAATAGGAGCGAAGTTCTCGTAGCCATCCGGATCCAAAGTACAACCTGTACCCAAGTGACTCATGATTGCCTGACCTGCAGGGTTGAAGATTTCAACATCACCGATCTCATCACCACCTGAGCAAGCATTAGTGAACGATGGGAAGCAATACACCGCAGTTACGCTAATTTCATTATTCTCCGTAATTGTGCTGGTACCCGTGCAAGAAGTAACCTGGTAGGTCACGTTGTAGAAGCCCGGTGCAGTAAACTGAACCTGTGGATCGCGTGATAGCGCATTTGTACCGCCTACAAAGTTAAAGGTTGCAGGCGAAATGTTCCAAAGGTACGTTTCACCACCCAACTCAGGAGTTGTAGATGTCAACGTAACGGTTTGCAATACACCGCCGGTTGTTGGAGTATTATCCGAAACACTAAATGAGGCAACAGGAGGCGCTGATGCAACACCTACCGTGATAGTGGTTTGGTTATTCACTGAGTTATTGCAACCCGTTGCATTATCCGTCAGAATCAATTGATAAGTGGTTGGAGCCGATGGTGAAGCCACCGCAGTGTCCAAGTTAGTCGCACCGTCAATTTCAGCCGATGGTAACCAATTGAAGCTGTAATCCGTCGGCGGATACAAAATCCATCCTTCAGGAATAGTTACTTGCCAAGTGCCGTTTTCACGACCGACAGGAGAACCACCAACAGTACCATCGATGTTCTCAGCACCCATTACGGTGTTAGAGAATCCACCATGCGTTACTGATTGGATGTCGAGATCAATTACTGAAGTCGCTTCATTCAATGTGATGAAACCCAAGTAGCGTGATGTCAATGCCTGACCGAATCGAACTCCATCGAACTTGATGTTGAACTCGCGGTTTGGCGAAGTTCCACTTGTCCAATAAACAATCTGCGACGTCTCGCCGGAATTGTTTCGCATATCCAAGTCACCCCAGAATGGTGCAATAAAGTTGTTCGGCACCGATGGCGATGGAATTACGACGGTTGTGAAACCAGTGCTAAATGTTGCTGTCGATCCAAACTGAACGTTACCATTCGTTGAAACGTTTACAGAATTGTAGAGGGTTCCCAAGAAGTCGAAATCAAAGCCCAGTGGCACGTTATACCAACCTCCGTCATCCAATGTTCCGGTGCTCAACGGTGTATCTTCAACACCATTGTTACACAGGTATGTGAGTGTTTGACCGGTTGATGAGTTTGGAGAGTATCCCTTACCTACGATGGTAAAGTTCGAAGACGATGTGTTCGAATAAAGAACAGAAGTTCCTCCCGGACAAACAGAATCGTATTGCGCTGATGGAACAACACTAGGGAAGTTATAGCGACCAACAGAGGTTGTTGCTGAAGCGTAGCAGAAACCATCTGTTCCGGTAACTGTAAAGTTATTCGTGATGTTGATGGTTGCAACTACCGTAGCTCCGGCGAGTGTATCCAACAATGGAGTTGAATTCCATGTGTAAGAATATGCCGCATCTGAGCTAGCAACAAGCGTAGAGCTATATGAGTTAGTAGAAGGACCACAATTGATTGGGCTGCTATTGCTGATGGCAATAGTATCCGCATCTTGGTAGTTGAAGATAACCTCACGACGCGGACCTTCGCAGCTTCCGTTGTCAAGAGAAGCCCAGATCGTGTCATTGGCGCTCAATTGAACAACTGACAGACCGCTTACAAACGTGAT
>Ga0315904_10005774_pt1 | contig 17097 bp, 27 predicted proteins | sample LakEriMetagenome_6_FD_203529 | JGI IMG/M metagenome (GOLD analysis project Ga0315904, IMG submission 203529) | Freshwater fungal communities from buoy surface, Lake Erie, Ohio, United States - Buoy 12 MA120 | ecosystem: Environmental > Aquatic > Freshwater > Lake | place: USA: Lake Erie, Ohio...
TAATGAAAGTTAGTCGAATAGTAAACATCCTTCTTGGAGTATTAGTTTTAATTCTGCTCTATAAAGCTGAGTGTGGTAAGCCTGTAGTTCCAGGTAAGACAGTTGTTGTGGGTGGTAAAAAGTATGAGGTTGTTAAACAAGTGATTGATACTCAATATGTTAAGGTGAAAGAAACTAAATATAAAAAGGGAGAAGACATCTATCATGACACTACTATTTATGTACCTGTGCCTGTGCTTGACTCTGCACAGATGGAAGAGGTCCTATCAAAATATTACGCAAAAAACACGTTCAAAGACACCATGAAACTTGGTGAGTTTGGACGAATATATATACAGGATACAGTTCAATATAATAAACTTGCAGGCAGATCTCTGTCTTCAGATTTGAAATTTCCTACAATAACCAACACAACCATTGTAAAAGAAAAACCAAAAGCACAACTTTATATGGGTGCTATAATGGACTACCTACAAGAGAGCGGTGTTCAAAATCCAAGCGTTGGATTGATGCTCAAAACCAAACGTGATAGGTTATATGGAATTTCTGCAGGCGTTGCCCCTAATGGTAAGCCTGTATATAGCGCAAGTTTTTATATTAAACTCTAAATAAAATGCAAAAAAAGAATTCAATTATTCCCTCGTTCAGTTTTGATCAGTTTGTAAAAGAGCCTGTTAAGGCATTTCTTCTCATCACCCTAGCAGCCATTGGCTATCTCTACATTGATTCTAAAATGCAATATGGAGAACTTATTGAAAAGCAGGGACAGAAGATTGAAAAGTTGGAAGCAAAGATTGATGAGCTCACAAGTCAACTTAAGAAATCTGACAGCATTGCTGCTGCTACCACATCTAGACTTATTCTTTTACAAGAACTTGGAAAAATAAAATGAGAAACATCTACCTCTTAATGATTGCTTTCCTCTTTACATCATGTATGGCAAAAGTTGCTGAAAAAGAGGAACCTATCGTAGAAACAACTTACGATAGTGTATTGATAGCTTCTGAGAAACTACATGATTCCATTCTTGTGTACATTCCAAGCGTAGATAAGAAGATAGAAAAGCTTGAGAAGAACATAGCACATAAGGTGGATGAACTTAAGAAAGAGAATGAGTCCCTGAAGAAAGAAGCATTGATTGTAAAAACTATCACAGTTAGAGACACTGTGTATATTAAAGAAAAGACAAACTTCTGGGGTAAGAAAAAGATTACCACAGATAGTGCCCAATCTGTAGATTCAACAGTAATAGAACATGAAAATGATTAAGAACTTTTTATGGAGTCTTTTTGCAGAGGATGGGAAGATTAGCAGCAAGAGATTCTTTGGTGGTATGGCTGCCACATCCTTGTGTATCACCCTATTAGCTAACAGCTTTACCCATGGAGACATTAAACCGTCAGATGTTTTGGTAGAGGCAACCGCAGCATTTGCTGCTCTTTCCCTTGGAATATCCGCTTGGCAAACAATAAAAACTAAGAAAGATGAATCTGGAGAGGCTTAAAACTAAGGTGCCTGCTAATATTATGGAGCAGATACCAGCTGTAATGGAGAAGTTTAAGATTAATACACCTCTTAGACTAGCCCATTTCCTTGCTCAATGTGCCCACGAGAGTGGTAACTTTAGCAAGTTCACTGAGAATCTGAACTATTCTACAGACGGATTGCTCACTGTATTCCCTAAATACTTCAGGAAAGCTGATGGTACTCCTGATAGAGCTTTGGCTGAAAAGTATGCACGTAATCCAGAGAAGATTGGGGCTAGGGTGTATGCTTCACGTATGGGAAATGGTGATGAATCTACTGGTGAGGGGTTCAAATTTCGTGGTAGGGGTGCTATCCAATTGACAGGTAAGGACAATTATAAAGCATTTGACCAGTTTGTTGATGAGGATTTGATTGCTAGCCCTGAGCTGGTGGCTTCAAAATATCCTCTGCTCTCTGCAGCATGGTTCTGGGATAAGACAAAGCTCAATGCTATTTCAGATAAAGGAGCTACAGATGATGTGGTTAAACAGGTCACTATAAAGGTGAATGGTGGAACACATGGACTTGCTGATCGTATATCCAAGTTCAAGTTGTTCTACGCTGAACTATCTTAAATTAAAACTAAACAATATGAAAAAGATTAGAGAAGCTGGTCTATTTGGTGTAATAGGCTTTTTGGTAGCCACACTTCTCCAGATTGCTATCTGGAAAACAGATGCAGGTAGACAATGGATTTATGATGGTGGACAATGGCTTGTATTTCTGCTTACACCAATTTATTCTCTAATTGGTTCATCTATTATGGTGGGTTATGTAGGGTTTAAAGACAAGTTTTCAGCTAAAGATGACCAGGGAAATAAGATATATTCTGCGTTCTGGTTAGTGTTTATCTTGTTGGAAATCATTGGGTTATTGATTGCACTTGAAGCAATACTAGAGGCATAATGCTGGTTAAGCTTGCCATAGCATTTCTTTTTATTGGGATGAATCTCATCCTAGCATATCACGATGCTGAGCGCATCAAATTACATTTAAGGATATATCACGGATTAAATGCGCTGTTTTACATCCTTCTTCTGCTCCCTGTATATCTATATCTAAAAGACTGGTTTTTTATAATAGGCCTCCTATCACTTAGAAGAGTGGTGTTCGACACCTCCCTGAATATAATGAGAGGATTGAGATTTGATTACATATCATCTACCACCACATCAATAATTGACAGACTGTCTTATAGATTTCAGGCTAAGTATGGATATTTTCCATATTATGGAATTTTTATTTTCATCACTATATTATCAATTATCTTGTAATGGCAAAATCAAAATCATCAGGAGAGTCCAGAAAGATAAATTTTGGTAAGCGTAAGAAAGGAAGAGCTACCAAAACCAAAGGACCAAAAGACAAGCCTGTATCTAAGTACAGAGGTCAAGGAAAATAATCAATTTGATTATAGTGAATTTAATTAAATCGGTTAATCGATTTTATTATAGCTCATTGTTAATCAGATAATAATGCATAGATTTGTAAACTTATGGCAATCCCTAATAGACAAATAGGCTGGAGCCAGGAGTCCAATCTCCTGTGGGGTATCTGGAATGATTTAGATAGATTTTGGAGAAGTTCAAAGTCTAACGGATCTTCTACAGATCCTATTAATGTTACATTGCCTGCTGTTGCATCAGATGCATTTGGGAGACAAAGAGTATCTGAACCATTTACACTGTTTGATTCTAGTCACAGATTTGATGACAATGACCTATGGTCTACAGAAACATCCACTGGTGGTACAGCTGTATTTAATGGTGATCAAGGACTGGTTGATTTGACTGTTACAGCAGCTTCTGGATCTTCCGTACTGAGAGAAACAATTAAGGTGTTTTCTTACCAACCAGGTAAGTCGCTTCTTGTTCTTAATACGTTTGTAATGAGTGCTCCTAAAGCAGCACTCACACAACGTGTTGGATATTATGGAGATGAGAATGGGTTTTATTTAGAACAAGCAAATTCTGACATAGCTTTTGTAAGAAGAAGTGTTGTCACTGGTTCTTTGGTGGAAACTCCTGTACCACAATCAGACTGGAATGGAGATAAGCTTGATGGAACAGGTCCCTCAAAAATCACACTTGATTTAACCAAGGCTCAGATTTACTGGATGGACCTTGAGTGGCTGGGTGTTGGTTCTGTACGTATGGGATTTGTAATCAATGGACAGTTTATTGTCTGCCATACATTCAATCATGCTAACATCATCACTAGTACATACATCACAACTGCCTCATTACCACTACGTTATGAGCTTTTCAATGATGCTGATACAACTGGAACATCTACACTTAAGCAGATTTGTTCTACAGTGATATCAGAGGGTGGATATGAACTTAGAGGAAAACAACAATCCATAGGTACATCTATCACTGCACCAAGACTATTTGCTGTAGCTGGTACATACTATCCGATTGTAGGTATAAGACTTAAGACTACAAGACTTGATGCTATTGTAATTGCAACAGCTGTTTCTCTTTTAGGACTTGGTAATGGAAAGAACTATCAGTGGAGAATACTGAATGGTAATGTATCAATCTCTGGAGGAAGTTGGTTACCTGCTGGTGGTGATTCTGCTGTAGAATATAATATTACAGGAACAAGTGCAACAGGTGGAAGAATTCTAGCTAGTGGATTTGTTAATTCATCTAACCAGGGATCTCCATCAATTAACATCCTCAAAGAAGCCCTTTTTACTAACCAGCTTGAGAGAAACGGATTAGCTGGAATACCTTATGAACTTGTTATAGAAATGGCCATAGATACAGTGGGAGGAGTGTTAGGTGCTTACGCTTCTATAGACTGGGAAGAAATTAGTAGATAAGATAAATAATATTAAGAATGTCAATACCTAATAAACAAATAGGCTGGTCAAACGAAAGTAATCTGTTGTGGCAGGTTTCTAAAGATATAGACAGACTCACCACTGTTACAGGAAGTGGTATATCTAACATCATCTCCCTTTTGAACACCAAGATAACTAACGAACAGGGTGTTCCTTCATTTTTTGCAGGCACTCTTGTAAACATCCCCAGTCCTGGTGAGACTGGAAGAATGTTCGTTTCTACAGACACATTTGCTTTCTATAGAGACAATGGTACAGGATGGGATTTGATAGGTGGTCCTGGTACAGGTACAGTGACGGGTTCTGGTGCAACTGGTCAGATCTCCTATTGGAATGGTACAAGCACACAAACAGGATCTAATAACCTATTCTGGGATGCTGCTAATAGCAGGTTAGGTATTAAATCAAGTACACCATTAAGTAATTTAGAGGTAAAAACTACAAACGATTTAGGATTAGTTAGAATTTATAATAATGATGATGCTTCATCACCATTACATTTATTAAGAGGTAGTAATGGTGTAGTAAGTACTAATACTTTTACAAGTAATGGTACAATAACTTCTCCAACTGATGTTTCTGCATCAGGTGGAATTATGCGAATTACTGGTAATATATATTTGGATGGTGCTTATAGAGGTGTAGCAAGGATGGAGTATTTTACTACTTCTATTCCTACAATTGGAAATCCTCCTACTGGAATAAGATGGTTAACTACTGATAATAGTTATAGTTTAAATGAAAGAGTTGGTATCACTTCTAATGGAAATTTACAAATTGGAGATAGCATAATTAATAACAGATCTTCAAGGTTATTTGTACAAAGTTCAGGTAATACAGCAGCTACATGGACTGCACGATTTCACAATAATACTGGTTCAAGTAATAGTTTAGTTATTGATGATGCTGGATCAGTAATGTTAGGTACAGCAACATCAGGAGGTCAGAGGCTTCAGGTAAATGGTGATACATTTTTAAAGGGTAGTGGATCTACAAGTACAACATTGGCACTGACTATTCAAAATAGTTCTTCAACAAATTTATTTAGAATTTTAAATGACGGCACTACTGGTTACGGAGCATTTAGTGAAAATCCGAGAATATATTCAGGTAATAATGCTGGAACTTTAGATGTAAATGGAGCAAGTTTAGTTATTGATATTATTAATGGTGGTAGCGGTAAATTGCTTTTAAAAGGTGGTACACAAAGTCCAGCAGCTGGACAATATGCGATGATGGAGTTCTTTAGAACATTTTCCCCATCAAGTGGAACTGCAACATTTAATACACTTTTAGTAAGTCCAACAATCAATCAAACGGGTGGTGCAAGTGGTGTAACAAGAGGGATATATATTGCACCTACAATAACATCTGCATCTGATTACAGAGCAATTGAATGGACAAACAATAGTACATGGGGTCTGTATGGTTCTGGAAGTGCAAAGTCATATTTTGGTGGTAGAATTCAATTAGGATCAACTGCGTCAATAGAAAGTTCGTTTTATACTGCATTACCAATCGTTGGTGGTGCAACTGCATCAGGTATTTATCAATTAGGAAACGTATCTACTGCGGTAACTACACTGGCAGCAGGTTTTTGGAATGATATGAATACTAATACTAGTGTCAATTTATCCCAGTATATGCACTTTAGAGCAACCGAAGGGACAATAGGCGCTGGTACTACAATAACAACCCAAACTGGATATCATGTTGGTAATCTTATTACTGGAACAACTATTATTGCATTTAGAGGTTTGGTATCAAGTGGTACAAATAAATACAACCTATATTTAGATGGTACTGCGAACAACTATATGGCTGGCAACTTGTTGTTGGGAACCACTACAGATGGTGGTCAAAGGTTACAAGTTATTGGAGATACTTTACTAAGAGGTAGTGGAACAACTTCAGCAACAAATGCATTATTAATACAAAACTCAGCATCTGTAAAAATTCTATCTGTAAGGAACGATAGACTATTGGAATTAGGATCAACTGCTGCACCTACTTACGTACAAATGGGCACTGGTAATTCTTCCTTATTTATTTATGCAACTTCAAATAGTGCTACTGTAAATCAGGCAAGTGCTGATGGTTACATGATTGGAAGTTATGAAAATACAAATTCAGCATATAGTAAACTATGGTTAGGTTTTGCAACTGGTTTTGGATTTAATAGTGCAGCTGGTGAATCAAATGTAGTGAATGTTCAAGGTACATTTGTGCCTACTTCTGGTACTTCTACATTTAATTCATTAAGATTAACTAATACAATCAATCAAACTGGTGGTGCTAATGGTGTAAGCAGAGGTTTATTCATTTCTCCTACATTAACTGCTGCTGCTGACTGGAGATCTATTGAATGGTCAAACAATACTGGATGGGGCTTGTATGGTACTGGATCTGCATCAAATGTATTATTTGGTGCATTAGGTATTGGCACTAATTCATCATTAGATGTAGTTGCTTTAAGACAATTTTTGTCATTTACAGCTACAAGGGTTTATGGCATCAGATCTGATGCCAGTAATGCAGTAGGATCTGTAAATCCTATTAATATATCATCTGCTTTAAGAACTGCAACCAGTGCAGCAGTCACAACTTTTACACATTTTTCAGCAGATGAGGTTTCAATTGGTGCTGGATCTACTATTGGATCACAATATGGATATTTTGTAGGTTCTAATTTTACCAGTGCTACAAATAATTTCGGATTTTACGGAAATATTGCAAGTGGGACAGGTAGGTGGAATCTGTATATGAATGGTACTGCGAACAACTATTTTAATGGAAATGTCGCTATTGGTTCTACGGCAAACACGGGAGATTGGATTAATATCGCTGCCTCTACCACAGCAAAGGCTCATATATATTTAGAAGCAGGTACTGCTCCAACATCACCAAATAATGGCGATATATGGTTTGATGGTACTGACCTTAAAATGAGAATTGGAGGAGTGACTAAGACATTTGCATTCGTATAATTAATTATATATATTAAATAAATAATATAACTGATATGGCTATATCTCCAAGACAGATAGGGTGGAGTCAAGAATCAAACTTACTGTGGCAGATTAGTAAACAGCTTCAGAAGTTGATTCAGGTAACTGGTACTCTTTCAACCACAACCACGACAACTACAGCAGCTCCATAGAGCTACAATATATAAAACCAACAAACATCTACATATATGAAGGATTTGAAATTCATCTGTGCACAACCAGACGATAATTATTACATCTGGCAAGTGCATATGTGGCTAGAAAGTCTCAAAGCACTTGGACATTCTGATAAAGCTATTGTTCTGGTGTTCACTCCAGACTTCAGGGAAAGAAATGAAGCATGGCAAAAGGTAGCAGATCTCTATCCAGAATCTGAGTTCTTTTATGTCAAGGATGAAGACAAGATTAGCCAAATGCTTAGGGTGTACATTCCTGTGTTACGCCCTTATTCATTGATGAAATACTTCCAGGCTCACCCAGAAATGGTGAACAAAGCTGTGTTCTATTGTGACAGCGATGTTGTTTTCACAGAGAACTTCAACATAGACAGCTACCTGGAGGATGATGTATGTTATCTCTCAGATACAAACAGTTACATCAACGCTTCATATTTTGATAGTAAGATTAAAGATGTTCTTCCAGAGAAACTAGAAGAATACAAAACCAGGGATGTCCTTTCAGAGGTTACAAGCATGATAGGAATCACCAGGGAAATCTGTGAGCGTAACAATGAACATTCAGGGGGTGCACAATATCTCCTGAAGAACATAGGCGCAAGCTTCTGGGAAAAGGTGTTAAACGATTGCTTAATCATCAGAACCTACCTCAGAAATATAAATAAAGATTACTTCGAGAACGAAAGTAAAGGATATCAATCTTGGTGTGCAGACATGTGGGCTGTTCTCTGGAACCTCTGGTTGAGGGAACAAGAGACAAAAAACATTCCAGAAATGGAATTTGCATGGAGCTCAGATCATATATCCAAACTTGAGAGGGTGGGCATCCTGCATAATGCAGGAATTGTAGGAGATAGTCAGGGTGACATTCCTACATTCTATAAGGGCAAATACCACACAGGTGATAGTCCTTTTAAAGACCCACACATCTACGAGGTGCTTGATAGTGAGAAAAGCAGAACACTCTGTAATCACTACTACTTAAAACAGTTATTCAATATTAAAAACAAATATAATTTAGATTATGGCCACAATTGACAAACGCCCTCTCAAAGCTTATGTACGCTTTGACGGTTCTGGGAGAATTGTTCCCAGCAGCCTAATTCTCAGAAGGAAGAAGCCTAAGGTGGGTAAATGGGTAGAAATTCCAGCTTACGAGTGCTGCAATTATATAAGCACTACCACCACCACAACAACTGAAGCTCCACCACTATAAAATTTAAGACATGAGTAATAAACGAGATCTTAAATCTTACGTTAGGTATGATGGTTCTGGGAGAGTTATAGCTGGAAGTAATATTCTTCAGAGATCTAAACCAAAAGTAGGTAACTGGAAACAAACTCAAGCACATGAGTGTTGTGATCCGTTTATTGAAAGTGGGGACTTTCTCTTATTAGAAAATAGTACACAAAATAATCAGAATCTTCTTTTACAAGAAAACGGAGATCGTATAATTCTTTAAAATAACAAACAATGGCAGATAAAAAAATTTCACAACTCTCTAGTGCTACAACTCCTTTAACAGGAACTGAAGAATTAGCACTTGTTCAAGGTGGAAGTACAGTTAAAGCTACAGCTCAAGATGTAGCTAATTTAGCTGGAGGAGGATCGTACACATTATTTACAGGTTTATTGTATCAAGAAGTAACAAATGCTCCAACCTTATCAGTTTTAGAAAATACAACAGGGTTGACATTCACTCCTATTTATGCTAGTGTAGGTAATTATAAACTAAAAACTAACGTTGTGAATTCTATATTAGGTGATAAAACTGTAATATTTATAGGTCAAAACGGAATAGTAGATCTTTTTTTGGCAGGTGCTGTTCAAAATGTAGACAATGATGAAGTTTATATTTCTACACGGAGATGGAATGCTGGAACACTTGCACCTGAAGATGAAAGACTTTGGAATACACCTATAGAAATTCGTATCTATCCTTAATTTAATAGACATGAGTAACAAAAGAGATTTAAAAGCATACGTTAGATATGATGGTTCTGGTAGAGCAGTTCCTGGTGGTCTTATATTAAACAGATTCAAACCAGGTATGGGTAATTGGTCAGAGATCAATGCCTATGAGTGTTGTAATGGACCAGTACCGTCTTCATTCGTATTAAGATTAACTTTTAATAGTATTGAAAATGCAAGTATTCTTGTAGGAGATGCTTCTAATTTATCTGATTGGAATACTTTTTTTGATCTTCCTACACTTGGAAATTCTTTTACATCAGTAGAAATTGATGGTACAACAGTTGTGTTGTATGGTGCATCAGACATTACAGTTAAAGACTATCTTTTTCAAGCAAATAATAATTTGCTTCAGATTGTTGATACAGGGGCAATTATAGCAGGTGGAAAAATGTCTTTTTACAATTGTGACGAATTGACTCTTATAACACTTCCTAATTGTAAATCATTACCTTTTTCTGTTGAAGATGATTATGGATGTTTTGAAAATTGTGGTAATCTTGTAGAAGTTAATCTTGATACAATAGAAGTAATAGAAGACTCTTGTTTTTACGCTTGTATTTCTTTAACAACAGTATATGCTCCATTATTAAAAACTGTAACACCCACTAATATTTACGGAAGTTTTGCAAGTTGTGAGAGTCTTATCAACATAGACTTTCCTTCATTACAAACTGCAGGGGATGAAAGTTTCAATCAATGTTATGCAGCAACAACCGTGAATTTGCCGAATTTAACTACAATTGGTGATCGTTGTTTTGTAAATGCTCAAAGTCTTATTAATTTAAGTTTGCCTAGTTTAATTAGTGCTGGATATGGAGCTTTTTCATTTTCTTTTATTTTAAGTACAATAGACTTACCAAACTTAACTACACTAGGTGCAAATGCAATGCAACTTTGTGGAGATTTACAAGTGATAAATTTACCATCTTGTACAGATTTAGGAGGAACAGTTGGTGATGATAGTGTGTTTCTTACTGTTATAGGGAGTACAATCACTCTTACTGTACCTTCTGCACTTATGACTTGCAATGCTGGTAATCCAGATGGAGATATACAATACCTTCAGGCTAATAACACCGTAACAATAGTAACAGTTTAAACAAACATAAAATGGCAAAATCCCTATTTCCAGAAGACATGATGTCTAAATCAATATCATTAAACCTGGACTCAATCAAAGCTAAGTTGAATTATTTTCATCTACAGCTACACGAACTACACTGGCAAACTAAATCTTTGGCTGAACATTTAGCTTTAGGAGACGCTTATGAAATGGTAAGTGATATTAAAGATGAGATTGTAGAGAAAATCATGGGCTATACAGGAACAAGAACTAAAGCTATGCCTGTAGAAACAATTAAACAATACAGTGCAGGTATGCCTGATCAAGTGATTTCTGAACTCATGACTTTTGCAAAACAACTTGAAGAGTTTGGAGGTTCTAATGGAATGCCTGATATTGAAAATATAGCTCAATCCTTGTCTGGAAATGGTGCAAAAATTAAATATAGACTAACTCTATCGTAATGTTGACTGAACAAGAGTTTTTTGTACAGAGAGAAGAACGCATTAGAATTCTCAAAAACTGTGGTATATATGTCATACGCAATATTGTAAATGATAACATTTATATTGGTAGTAGTGTGAATATTAAAAAAAGATTCTGTCAACATAGAAATAGTCTAAGAAAAAACAAACATCACAACAAGTATTTACAGCGATCTTGGAATAAATACGGAGAGGAGAACTTTGAGTTTGTTGTAATTGAACATCATAGTTATCCAGAAAAGATTCTAGGAAGAGAAAACCAATATATACTTTTATATAATCCTGAATACAACAGTGTAAGGGTTAATAAAGAAGGTAGATTTGTTCTTTCAGAAGAAACTAAAAAAAGAATATCAGAATCAAATAAAGGTAAGTCTCATGGGGTAAGAGGACAAAAACCTTCTGAACAAACCCGAGTAGCAATAATACAATCAAATAAAAAAAGAACTGGAAAAAATAATCCAAACTCAAAAAAGGTAATTAATACAGTTACAGGTGAGATATTTGATTGTGCAAGAGAAGCTGCTCAGAGTATTGGAATTTCTAAAAATACACTATTAGCTAAGTTAATAGGAACTAGAAGAAATAACACCTCATTAAGATATTTGTAATGCAAGTACAAACAAAATTCTTCCCACAAGTGATGCCAGATAATGAATTAGCTTATCTGGCACATCTTCAGGGAATTATTGATTCTGTAGATGAGCTTTCAATATTAGAAGTGACAAGGCACCCTGATGCATACCACTTTAGGCTTGCTCCTTCCCTTCCAAAATACAACCAAATGTTATTGGAAGAGATATTGAAACTGCATAACTTATTACAAATTAAGTTGAATTTGTCAAAGAGTATAAAGAGCTCAGCAACAATTGTTTTTGAAATAGAATTAAATTAACATATGCCACATTACATCAAAACTGGATATTGGGCCCTAGAAAAGAACGGATATAAGGGCTGGTTGAATTTAGAAGACATTATTCCTGGTGGTTCAGGAGGAGCTTCAAGTGTTACAAAAGCTGAAATAGATGTATTGATTTCTTCAAATGCACTTGTTCCAGGGAGCACATATATTATATCTGGAGTGGATGTGCCTTTATATGGAGGAACAACAGTTATACTCAAGGCAGCTACAACTAACGAACTTGAGCTAGCTGGACATGGTATTTTCTACAACCCCAAGTATTTAAACTCTCAAGCAACACCTAACAATGGATATGGAATATATAATAGCTATATGTTCCCCACAATAACCAATGTTGTAGGTGGTGCATTTAGCAATGGTGATACAATCACTGCAGACAATGGAGCCACAGCTACATTTGTAGCTTTGAATGTCTTGATATTCTTGACAGGAGATTGGTCATTAGCCACAACTATTGATAATGGATTAGGTGTAACAGCAGACATAACAGGTGCAGTGAGCCCATCTTACACAATAGGTCAGGACGCAATTTGGGGAGGAAAACATTGGACTAATCTCACAGGAAACGTAGGGTCATTTGTTGATAAACATACACTAGATGCTGTTAATTGGCAAGAAGTTCCTTTTAATAGTACAGATTATAATGTAGAAATAGATGTAATACATTATGACTACATCCATGACATGATTATCAGAAGAAAAGATAGGTGGGATAATGATGTTGATGGAAACTTCCAAGTATTTTATGAATTTGCTAGTCCTGATGTATTTGTATTTGGTTTTGGTAACCCTATCAAAGACTTCCAATGGGGTAATGGTAATGAAGATTTTAACACTATTGATTATAATTCCATTGGTGTTCAATCTAATTATGTAAAAGATTCATATTTAGAATGCATTAATTTCATTGGTAGTTATTTGTGGCATAATACATTGACACAAAGAAGTTATATGTACAATAATATAACTGACGTTAATAGTTCTATCTCCAATAACACATTAACTAGTAATGGTAGAATATACGATAATACATTGGCTAATAGTAGTATTAATAATATATTAACTAATAATAGTTCTATCTACAACAACATATTAAGTAATTCAGGTATAGGCGATAACACATTAACTGCTGCTAGTATCGACAGTAACATATTGACTATTGGTGGTATATTGAATAACACATTAACTAGTAGTAATATTAGTAATAACACATTAACTAGTAGTAGTAGTATTTATAATAATACATTAGATGATAATAGTAGTATAACAGAAAATGCATTATCTAGCAATTCTAGAATGGCCAATAATACGCTAAATAGTAGTGTTTTTTCATCTAATGTATTAAATGATAATTCAAAGATAGATAATAGTGATGTATACTCATCTGAAATACTAAACAATCAATTAGATGTTAGTTCGACAATAGAAACTAATACACTTTCTGCTTATTCTGAATTTTCAGACAATATATTATCATCTTCTATGATTTTGAATAACTCAATAAACGATAATAGTAGTATTAATTTTAATACACTTAATGGTTCTATTATTAGCTCAAATGTATTAAACGGTCAATGTACTATTGGTGGTTCCGCATTGACTAGTAGTAATGTTCTTAATAACACATTGACTAATAGTAGTACTATGGATAGTAATACATTATCTAGTAATAGTGGTATTTATAATAACAGATTAGATGCTAGTTATATTAATAGTAACACATTAACTATTAGTAGTAATATAGCTAATAACACACTAAGTAGTAGTACATTTAATTTCTCATCAAGTGGAACTTTAACAGGAAAAACAATATCATATATAGAAGCTAATTATGCTAATGCAACATTTGACATATCAGCAGCTACTATAATTTATGGTGACTATTCTAAACAAATATTTAAAAATAGTGCAGGAGTAGTAAGACTTGGGTATTATAACGCATCAGATGTATTCACTGTTGTTAACGTAAATGCCTAAAATAAATTTGGTAATTTCATAAAAATTACATATATTCGCCCCTAAAACCAAAAATTTAACGTATGGAAATCGTAAAAGATCAAGAACAACAAGCAACCCCTCCTAGCTATGATCCTAATAAGAAGTACAGATGGTCAGAAGATGATCTATTTGTCGTATCTGGAGGAGAATTTGGTGTATTGTTAAACGCTCTTCGTGCTGTTCTAAACACTCCAGAATCCCAGAGAATCCTTCTGGCTGACAAGGCTAATCAAATTGTTGAACAAGCCCTGGCTAGAGCTGTAGAAAATGGTGTTGTTAAGGAAGTGCCTGAAGAGGATAAAAGCTCATTGTAATGGCAAAGGTTAAAAAAGCTCAATTCGGTACATCTAAGTCAGATTCTTTGATGAAAGAGTCTAACAGAAAGAAAGCATTTGCAAGAACACAAGAGGAAATAGGAAATTCTCAGAAAAAGTATATAGGAAAACCTATTGACTCTTTACTTAAATCTCCAGGATGGGGTGGCATTAATAAAAAACTTGGTAAAGACTCTAGATATGCTGTATCAGAAGGTAAGTTAGTTACCTATCCAGGTACACTAAGTCCAGAAGAGAGATTGGAGATTGCTAGAAAAGCTAAAGAATCTGCAAAGAAAGATTCGATTGAATCTGTTAAATCTAAGAAAATGAAATCTGGTGGTAAACAAATGATCAAACGTGCTGATGGAAGCTATTCTCAGAGAGGTCTCTGGGATAACATCCGTGCTAACAAAGGCTCAGGTAAGAAACCTACAGCACAAATGCTCAAACAAGAGCGTAAAATAAAAGCACAGTCTAAAAAGAAATAACTATGGCAAAGGCAAAAAAGGCTCAAAAAGGTGCATCTGTAGATTCAATAGGTTACTACAAGAAGAAAGCATCAGACTTTCAAGACTCTACTGAAAAGTATAATGAGAAAGCACTTAGGTATATTGACAAAATGACTCCTGCTCAAAGAAAAGCAAAAGGAGTTTCTAAGACAACTAAAAGTGGCACCACTACTTACAAGTATAAGTCTGGTGGTAAGGCTGCCTCTAAGAAGAAATGAAATTCTGTGGCATCCATATAATAGAATTAGATAAAGACGGATTATGTTCAATTTGTTTGATAGAATCTCAGAAGTGATGGCTACAATTAAAAAACTACTGCAATCTGCTCCAAGGATGCGCAATGTTACGCCTGTTCCTAATGGTCCCTTGGTTAAAAAGAAAGGACCTGAGAAAGGATCTACCCTCAAAAAGGGTGGAAAGGTGACTGTTGAAGCTGGTGGTGAGAAGCATGTGGTTTATAAAGCTGCTAAAAAGAGTGCCAAAGCTAAGCCTGGAGACATAATTGTAAACCATCCTACAAAGGATAAGGGTCAATGGGATACAATCAACCTCACCAAGAAGGCTAAATCCAAAACTGTAAAGGAAGGTGTAGCTGCTACAAAGAAGTGGCACAAGGACAACCCTGATTATAAATACAAAAAGTCTAAATAATGGAAAAAGCAATGTCAAAAGCTAAAAACATCTCTGCAGGTGTTGGTGGCAAACGAAAGAAAGCTCCTATGGTAGATCCAAAAGGTGCTTGGACAAAGGTGCAACAGCGTACAATTGGTGCTAAGGGTAAATCCTCTAAAAAGAAATAAAATGGCAACAGTTAAAAAGATTAAAAAAGCTCAAAACGGTAAAGAGGTTGGAGATTATTTTTGGAAAGATCCTAAATATAAAAATTTTGGTGAGGGTTCAAAAAAACCTATGACAAGTGTTGTAAAAAGCAATGATAAAAATTATAGAAAGAAAACAACACATCTAATTGATGAAGATAATAATCGTGTAGCAAGGGATATAAAAGAAAAAAGAACAGTTAAAGGATTTTTAAAAGGAGCACCAAAAGCAGGAGGCAGAATGGTACAAATAGAAGATCTTAAAAAAGGTGGTAAAGTTACTAAATCTAGGAATGGAGCTAAATTAAAAGCTAAAAAGAAATAACCATGGCTACAGATAAAAAGTGGATGCAAAAAGCTGCTGCTTCTATCAAACGTAGAGGTACAGAAGGTAAATGCACCCCTATCACCAAACCTGGATGTACAGGAAAAGCTAAAGCTCTGGCTAAAACATTTAAGAAAATTGCTGCAAAGCGAAAAGGTAAATAATGGCAACAGTTAAAAAAGTCATGAAATCTGGTGGTAAATCCCCAGCCTGGCAAAGATCTGAAGGAAAGAATCCTGAAGGAGGCTTGAATGCTAAGGGTGTTGCTTCATATAGAAGAGAAAACCCTGGATCTAAGCTTAAGATGGCAGTAACCACACCTCCTTCAAAGTTAAAGAAGGGTAGTAAGGCTGCCAAAAGAAGAAAAAGCTTTTGTGCAAGGATGTCAGGAGTTAAGGGTCCTATGAAAAAACCAAATGGTAAACCTACTAGAAAAGCATTAGCATTAAGAAAATGGAACTGCTAAAATATTAATAATGGCAAAGATTAAAAAAGTAAGAAAGTATCGTGAAGGTGGGGACATTGAATGTCCTCCAGGTGCTGGTGGAAAGTGTAGACCTGTGCGTATGAAAGGTTCAAGCTATAGCAGTGAGTCTTATAAACCAGGTAAGACACCTAAAGCTAGTAAACAAGATGATATCAGATCTCGAATTCTTTTGGAATCACGTGAAGCATATGAAAGGGATTTCCCTGGAGATGTAGCTCCTAAAGGATTTGAAGGTGGTGAAGATAAAAAAGGCACTCGCTGGAAAACTGTTCCAGGTAAAGGAATTCGTTATAGCGGTCAGGCTATCAAAGGTAAGAAAGGAGTTAAGGTGGTAGCTAAAAAAGCTGCTGTTAAGAAGGCTGTAGTTAAAAAACAATCTAAAAAGAAATAAAATGAAAGTTAAAAAAGCTCAAGTTGGTAAGTCTATGCCTAAGAAAAAGGCTGCTGTAGATTCAGTTCGTAGTGAAATGTTTCCTGATAAGATGATCCCTAAGTCTAAATCTAACTACGCAACAGGTAAGATTGCTAAGATGGTGGAATCAGGTAAGCCTAAAAAGAAAATGAAAGATGGTGGTAAGTCTTTTCCAGATCTGAACAAAGATGGTAAAATTACCAAAGCTGACATTCTTAAAGGAC